>Ga0307945_1000898_pt1 | contig 22178 bp, 24 predicted proteins | sample OrgLakmetagen228_FD_201818 | JGI IMG/M metagenome (GOLD analysis project Ga0307945, IMG submission 201818) | Saline water microbial communities from Organic Lake, Antarctica - #228 | ecosystem: Environmental > Aquatic > Non-marine Saline and Alkaline > Saline | place: Antarctica: Organic Lake...
GTCTGTCTGTCTGTCTGTCTGTCTGTCTGTCTGTCTGTCTGTCTGTCTGTCTGTCTGTCTGTCTGTCTGTCTGTCTGTCTGTCTGTCTGTCTGTGTGTCTGTGTGTCTGTCTGTCGGTCTGTGTGTCTGTCTGTGTGTGTGTGTGTGTGTCTGTCTGTCTGTCTGTCTGTCTGTCTGTCGGTCTGTCGGTGTATGTCTGTCGGTCTGTCTGTGTGTCTGTCTGTCTGTCTGTGTGTCTGTCTGTGTTTTGGGTAATAAATCACCAACAACCGCATCCATCCCTGCCTCTCCTGATAGCATTCTGCTATGCAAAACAGAGCATCCCAAATTGTTGCAAGATTATGTGGTATGCCCTGGTCCTCATTGAGGAGGGACCGGTTTTCTGCAGTGAAGTTAAACCACGTATCTTATATCCTGTCTGTCCTGCTTACAGCCAACGTCATGGTCCTCAGCGGGGCAGAGCAACGCAGGCTTTGGCGGGGGTGTCATGAGCCCTGCCCGCACTCCTCGTGGTGCACCTGGCATGTTCTCAAGTGAGGGAGGTTACAAGGGATGCACGCAATTAACGGGTTTTCCTGCAATGCTGCATATCCTGCCCTTTCAATTGATTATAATCCCTTGTATGAGCGCACACTCGGCCCAAGAGTTTATACTTGCATAAGTTGAGCATAAATAGTCAAAAAGAAAATCTCTATGACTGAAATATCTCAAACGGAAAATTCACAGACTTTTACGAAGCACGGTAGCGTGCTAGCCACTTCTACTTTATATTAATAACAGCTAAACATCTAGGGTGATGATGTTTTAAGAATTGAACTTGCCCTTTTGACTCAAGTCACTGTTATAAATACTCAGTAGTGTGACATCACACTTCGGTACTTTCTGTACCACTTTAAGGTAGGAGTTACCACGTAACACTCCCCCCCACCTGGCTGAGCCGTCCTCGGTGGACAACCAAGTGTTCTTTAACTGTACCCCGCCCTTGCTGCTGCAAGGACTTGCGTCACGTTAACGCCATTTGTCAAAAAGGTTATCCAGTGTAGGATGAGCTCCAACACGCTCACCTCCATGGGCCACTTCCTAGGGTCATTTAGGTCAGCAGACCTCCTGACTAGGCCCCCTAAGAGCTTTGCTCTAACACTAGCTTAGATCATGGTTTGTCAGGAAGGTCTCGTGTAGAATTATACTCCCTGACCAGATCGTCACAACCAAGCAGGTTCCCTTCAGGTTCCCATGCGTTGTGTTCCTCCTCGTATCCATCCCACCTTACTAAAAAGCGGTAAAACTTCTTGCGTCCTCTTTTTGCCACCATGTGCTCCAATAAGCACTCAACCCTATACAGGGGTTCTCCGTCTAGCCATTGCACAGGCGGAGGGGGCGTGACAGCCCTGTATGGCTTGGCAGGGTTGCTGAGGAAAGGCTTTGTTAGGCTCACATGAAACATGTTATGGATCCGGCGCCATTCAGGCGGCAGGTGAATTTCACGGCACTTGCTCCTACCATGTGATCCACCTCAAAGGGACCCATAAATAATGGCCGCAGATTTTTTACGCCTGGTCCACCGTGCCTCATGTTTTTCATACTGAGCATCACCATGTCTCCTGGATTATACACCACTTCTCTACAGTGTTTGTCTGCCCTTGCTTTCATTTTTTGCTGTGCGGCTTCCATGCATTTCCATGCTTCCTTCACACTCTTTACAATCCCTTCTGCAAAATCAGCAGCCTTGGGCATCGTAGAGGGTTGCTTGGTAGCTGGTGTCAAGGGGTGCTGGCCGTAGTTAAGAAAGATTGGCATATTTTTTACGGTTTCCTGCCAGGAGTTGTTGATTGCAAATTCAGCACACGCCAGCATCCCAATCATCGTGCTATAGGCTTACGTAATCTCTAAGCATCTCCTCCAACTTGCGATTCGTACGCTCTCTGTCCATCTGTTTGGGGGTGAAAAACGCTGGACATCCTCTTGTCCATGCCCAACGACTCACACGTGTGCGCCCAAAAGTTGTTGTTAAATTGCGGCCCACGATTTGATATGAGGGTGGCTGGCAGCCCATGCAACCTCACTACGTTGTTCAAAAACAAGGTAGCAAAGCTTCTAGCATTTAAGGACTCTGTAGTGGGCACCAAATGCACCATCTTTCTCAGCCTGTCCACAAACACCAAAATTGGATCGTGGCCATCAGCCGTAGTCGGCAGCTTCACAATGAGATCCATTGACACACTTTCCCACCTCCTTCCAGAAATAGAGAGAGGCTACAGGTAGCTATTTGTTTTTGTTGGAAAATATGTAGCTATTGTTGGACAAAAGAAGAAATTAGTGCCGTGAATGTAACAAACTTGGACAAAAAGCTTTTACAATTGATTGATACTAGTACTCCTTTTGTGTCTCCCAAGTATTGGCTTGTAATGTTGAGAGTGACGTGTTGGTGCAGCTGCGTTTTCTGTAGGGGCTCTCTCTTCTCTTTGGGTTGTGTTGGAGTTTGGCTTTGGCGCACCAGTCATCGCAATGGCTTAGCTGCTTTTATCCTGGCTAACTTCTAGCTTCCCTGGTTTTTTATGTTGAGTGCCTCGCGGTGATGTAGCTAGATCAGCTCGTTGCCTTTTCACTCTTTACTAGCCATGGCCTCCTAAACCTCGTTTTTTCTACGTGGGCACCAAAGTACGCAGGCTTTCCTTCCTCCTTTCTTTCCTGTGCTTGACCTTCTTGTACACGTTTTGCCCTTCTTTCTCTTCACCCTAGTTGTTCCCCCTATTTTCTGTTATTGCTTCCAGCCTGCCTCTCTTGCTTCCCTCTTATTTATCAACTTTCAGTTTCATTTCAATCTCGTAGTAGGGAGTTCGCTTTCTCCCCTGGACCTATGTAATACGCCATCATCATCATCACTAAATGTGATCCTACTTTATCCAATCACATCATTCCAGCAAACGATGATTTACGTAAATCTATCAAATGTATTTTACCAATGTTTTACCTAACTTTATTAATCGTATTTGTCTGGCTCAAAAAACACATACACGTTTCCAAAAACACAAATTTGCACTGCCAGATTATGGGTACTTTTTGTAAATGCCCTCTATTTTGCAACCATCATTCTTTTCACTCATGGAATCGTTCAGGCCCAGCAAATGCCACTGACTGGCTAAACAGCGCCCGTTTCCTGCATCCTTCCACCTCTGATGGATCTGGCACTAGCGCAGCACAAGCAGCAGCAGCCGCTCAAGATCTGCTTAGCAGCCCACGTCAGGTACAATGTTTACTGATATGTAGGCAAGAAATTAAGCTGCTTATTTCAGTGTAAAACACAAGCACTCTGGTTCTCGTAGTGCAGCAAAAGTAACATGCTACTCTATCACTTTTGCTTTCAATCTGTCTTTCTCTGCTGTTTCTCCTCTTGCCCTCACAACTTCAGATAAGTTTTTGTTTCCTTCCCTTATAGCAAGTTGTAAGGGCCTTTGAGCTGTTGTGGATATCCTAGGTAAAAAATCTCTCGTCTACTGCATCTCACGAGGCAAACAACAAAGAAAAAAGCCCTGTTTCTTTTTTCATGTGGGAACATATTTGCGTGCTAGGATCTCAAGTACTCTCTGCCATGGACAAGGCGATGTATTGAACTGGTTGTTTTAGAAGCGGTAGAGAGGCTGCAGCGGCTGTGAGGGTCCAGCTCCTTCAAAGGCACTTCACCATCTCCTCCCTTTTTTTGCAGTGGGGTCAACACCATGCACCTTTGTCAGAGCTTCCTTATCAACCTGCCAGAAGTCAGCGTCAGTCATACGAGGTCCCCTTTGCTGCCAGTGCCATAAACCACGAGCCAGCCGGTGGTGAGAGGTTAAATAGTGGCAGGCTCATGTCTCAAATTTTTAAAAGAGAGCAGAAAACAAAAAACTACGCAGGCAGTGAAAAACCACTCCCCAAACTAAATAAAGAAAGGAGCCACTTTGATACCGGGTACTGTAAAACTCCTCCAACAAAGAATAAGAAAAAATAATGGGGATCAGGAGGATTGCAGGCTTGACCTGAAACCGGCTCCTTATGAGAGTTGGTAAGGGTCTGGTGTGGACACGTATGGTGTGGACCAAAGTATTACAATACCTAAAAACATTGCCAAATGATTTGTGGTAGGCAATCACTGAAGGGGATTGTTTTGTTTAGGGCGACGATGTCATCACTCCAATCTCTCCAAAAGGAATCCAAGGACATTCTCATAAGGGCACAATTGTTTGAGAGTGGAGCGCTTTAATTCAACATTGGTAATATGTTTCACCCACTCTACTGCACTGCCTAACAATTTGTACTCGTATGGTGGCCTATGTGTGCAGCACCACCACCACCACCACCACAACCTGCCCAGCATCAGCCCTTTGGCAGCTTCACTGACCTTGCGCAGCACTTGCCTCCTGGTCCAGAGCTTCCAAACGTTATGGACACGCAGCCCACACCTGATCTGAAAGGTCAGTTGACTCTTTGACTCCTTGCTCCTCATTGGTTTCACACTTCTCCAGAACTCCCATGCATCACAGTGCCAGAAATCTACTTCATCACACATCAGTATACGCAACATCAGTATACGCAACATGTGATTGCATATTGTAGGACTCAACCTGGAGATTGGTCCAATTCAAGCAATCCCAGAAGCTGCTGCTGGTGGTGTTCCTCCCAGCCTCCTCGCTCACCCTGTACTTCCAAACCACATGCTAGCAGGTGCGTGTATGCCATTTACCCTACATACACAGCTTTCATTATCTTTACAGGTTACTGTGTTGTGCTTTTTGATTTGTGTCGCTACGCACCTGTAAGCATCTGCAATTTGGGCATAATTGTGCTGCGTCACGTTTCAGGGGCCGTTCCTGGGAATTTGCTGATCCCAAATGATAAGATCGACCAGGGCGTGGTGGATCAGGTGTGCAAGAAAAGAGACGAGGCAATCAAGTAGGGACAAGACTTGGCACCTTGGTTCCTCATTGTTGTTGTGCGTACTGCATCGATCCAATCATCCAACTCACGCCTCTGGCTCAATTTTTTCCGTAGCTTTTCTCTGCAAGCACCGGCACACCCGGTTCACATTGTTTTTGATACGCTGAAATGGTTGAAACTAAATAACATATGACCTGCAGACCCCTGGATTTGAGTGCCCCATTGTCGGCCCTCCTGGTCCCCCACTGCACCATGGGCATCCTTCGCTCCAGGATTTACTGGACAGAGAGGAAAAGGCTGATGGCACACAGGAAGCTGTGGGTTGGGTGTGATGTATGCTGCAAGGAACAGCATATCTACTTACTGTTAGACCCAGCGAGAGGCTTGCTCACATGATTGGCTATCTTGCCTAAATGTCGCAGAGCCTAATTGCGCTGTGTTTGTGTCTTTGTGTGTGTATGTGTGTGTATGTGCACCTTCTGAACAAACAGTGTGAACCAGGGACTGTTGCTTACTCCAAATGTGCTACCAATTAGCATTGTGCTCGCATACCTGCATGCAGGATGACCTCAAAGGAGGTATGGAAACGCGCACCAGCACTGTTGATGTGGACCCTGAATCGTCTTTGAGACACCCTGGGGACTCACCAAGGGCTATGAGCAGAAAAGCTGGTCAAGAGCCTCTTGACCTGTCCAGGTAAAGCTAGCACCATGGTCATTGGCAGGATGCGGTGTTTGATTGATCTACTATCGGGCAAAATGGTGATTGGCAGAATGTGGTGTTGGGTTGATGATTTATCAGGGCAAAACAACATTGCAGACAAAGGCTGACTTACAAAGGCTCTTCTAGGATGTGGCACCTGTAATAGGTAATGTAAATATAGATGTCTTTGTCTGAGATACCGGTCTGGACATTTGGAGAGTATGTGTATCGTTACATTCCTATCATTTACATTAGTGCTTTTGCAAGTTGTGCAAATCAAGAAAGTAAAGGAAGTAAGACTTTTAATATTCAGGCACCTGAGAACATCCTTGATGTTCAAGACCAAAGTAGATCGCACACGTCTCCTCCCTGCAGAGTATCCAGCCCAAACCAGGGGGAGGACCAGCAGCAGAAGGTGCAGCATCTACAGGGGGAGAAGCAACAGCCTGCTGGAAGTCCCTTTGGTGGTTTGCTTCCTGATCCTGATGCTCCTGGGTACGTTGACAAACACGCCGGCAGCTGAATCCGAGAGTAAAGGAGGAACAAATAGATATTTTTTATGGCGTAAAGCCACACTACCTTGTACTGACTTGATGACTACTGCCATGTCTCTGCACCAATCACATGCTTTGTGGTTTTTTGTGTTGGAAACAGGTCCCCTACGCCTGTGGAAAGTGAAGGCGGGTACTCCAGCTCTGCTTACACCGACCTGGCACAGGTGTGGCAAACAGCATTGTTTTCTTGATCCAACCTTGTGTTTAATCTGCCCAGGATCATTTCAGTTGCAGGCAATCTTGTCTAACCTTCAAGAAACTCAAGAAACTTTTTTTGTTTAATACAATGCGTCATTCACTGTACATTCAGTAAATATACAAAGAAGTTAAGATAACATAGCTGATTCCATTTGTCTAACTATCTTTCTATCAATTTGTCTTGTACCTCCCAGGCTCTGAAGAACTTCGAGCGCAGGAATGAGAAGGCCATTGAGGAGGGTGAGGCTAAAGGAGGAGATACGTTTCCTGCAGGTGTGATTTCTTGGTTAAGGACTAGCAGCTTCTGAGCTGCTGCCTCTAATTTCCAGGAAAAGCGAAAAGAGAAAAATTGCACAGGCAGTGAAAGCTGCTGAATTCCAGTGTTCTCACCCGAGCTCCAGTTCTTGGAGTGAATTAGATTGGATTTTTTGTCTCCTTGTGAATATTTAACCGCCGTCTCATGATGCAAACAAAATAGAACGCTCGCCACGATTACTGAGTTGTAGGAGCTACTTCGGATCTCGTAATGCAAACAAAATAGAACACCCGCCATGATCACTGAGATGTAGGAGCCACTTTGGTATCAAGTATCTAGTGTTATATAACTCCTCCACCACCATGCAGGAAGTCAGATGCAGAAATCGACTAATTTATGATGGATTGTGAACATTGCCCAAACCCAAGCCGTCACCACGATGTAGATCACAAGCAGTCCATGCTACTATTTTGTGGCGTATCAATGTTTTTGCTGATTTACTGCAGCGGAGGAGGGCAAGCAGCCTGAAAGGACCTATGAGCCAATCGGCACCAGCCCTGTTGTTGGAATGCAATTCCAGCCTACTGAGCCGTCAGAGGCGGGTAGCCAAGACGAGGGGGAGACCTACGCTGCACAGCACGAAGAGGGTGTGCCTGACTGGGTGCAGGTGCTGACAGCTTGATTTTTGGGGTAACAAGTGTGCTTTTTCTGCCTTGACATGTCCGGCTGAGTGGTGATGCAGATGCAAATGACACCTGAGGCAAGGAACGCCGTTGTTTGTTCACCAGATTTACTGATTGCCAAATGGTGCCTTATAATTTGATTCAAGATCAACTAGATTTGTAAAAGTAGTGTGTTAATTCTTACCTACAGGCTGGACTCCCGCAACCAGAACTCTCTCCAGAGACCTCCACCCTCCTACAAAAACAGGACAGCAACACCCTTGCAGGGCCCAATGAGAGTTACCAGCCTGAGTCAGACGAAGCGTGCACTTACTTCGAGGTCTGAGCTTGGCAAACTTAGTTAGACCTTTACCAAAACTCACATGACAGCTCCAAGCTGTCCTCTGAGTTTTCAATGCTCAGACATCAAACTAATAATAATTATTGCTGTACACACCTGTGCTCCAGGCATCCGGGTTGATCAATTAGGATTTACCCTAATTAAGTCATCTTGTATCGATGTTTCTTGTGCAGATCAATCAAGTCGTTTTGCATCGACGTTTCAGTTGCAGATCGATTACGTCATTCTGCCGACGTTTCTTTTGCAGATTCCACCTGGCTATCCTGAGCAAGCAGAGGAGAAAGAAGATGAGGGCTTTTTTTCTCTTGACCCCTATTCAGGTGACAATTACAAGCGTCCCTAACTTTTCAAAAAGTGAGCATTCTGCAACCATCATCGAGGATTCCTTTTTCCGTGACAGAGACATACACACCTCTGAACGTTCTTTTGTGGCTTACCTTGCTGCAAACACACAGACAACTTCAACAATGAGCAAATAAGGGCTGATGAGTCTCGCTCTGTCTGGAAAGAGCAGGTGAGTGAACGGGTTTGGGTGCACTGGACTACGTTGAACAATCAATGTGCCGCCAGCATACGAGCAATGCTTGCAAGTGATCAACTTGCACCTTTTGTACCTTCCTTTGGAGAGAACATAATTTAAGTACACGCACCTGCATTCCATCAGCAGATCCTGAACTTGTTGTGTCACATTTGTCAATCAGCTTGTAGTTTGTTATGCATGAAAGCTTCCACTTTGTAGCAGGCACACACAATCCCACCCCTGCTTTCATCTTCCAAGTTTAAATCCGTTGCAATTAGGCGCCTACGGATGAATCACAGCCAGGCCTTGCCATTGAGCATGCTGGAATGGTAGAGGAGATGGAGGGAGATCCTCGTGTGGTAAGTTCAGCACTTAGCACTTACCACGCAAATTGAAAAGGGTCACTGGGTTTCATGCAGCATGATTATAATGAAATGTTCAGTATGCGGTATGCTGCCGAAGAAGCTAAGTTCTTGTAGGCAAGTATTACTTGCCTAGCCACCTTTTTGAGTGTCTCAAGAGCATTCAAAATTTGTTTGCACTCACCAGCAGCCCCTGCCTCTGGCGTCTTTTGCTGTGTTTCCCCTAGTCCCTTATCCCCCAGCTTGCTTATGCTCCCTTTCATCACTTATCTAGTTGCTGTGTTAAACACGTTAATTGCAGGCAGGCCCCCGGCGCCGCCGGCCCAGCCACCTGTTTCAGGCTTGCTTATCTCTTTCTGTCAATTATTTTCCAGATGTATCCAGACCTCCTCGCTTATTCTGTGTATCTGAGTGCTTCTTAGTTCTTTAGCAACGACACCTTTAATCCTCAATGTAATAATGTAAAAGCCACCCTGCTTTTGCAAATATTCACAGTGGAGAGCAGCGTCCTGCTACACTTAAACAGCATTCTTACTAGTAACACGCTGTTACTAGTAACATTTTGGTCGAAACATTTATTCCCATACATGCAGGTAGCTCCAGGGATTGGAAGTCCAGGTAGACCCGCCAAAAGTGCACCGGCAACCCCTCGTGGGCGTGCTCCTTCTCAAAAGTGAACTTAAGCATTAAGTACACTGTTGTTACGAGTTTGAGCCCTTTGTACGCAATCTACAAATTTAATTAATTATAGCCTTTGCTGTACCAAAAGAGAGCATTGCTCTTATTCTGTGCTACTTGTATGCCTTCATTAGACTTAGGTAATTACAGCCTGTGCTGCACGAACAGAGATTGAATTGCTCCCATCTTGTGTCTTGTACTGCTGCTTGTGCATTGGATTGATAGTGAGCCAGAAAACGAATGCCTTGCTTCTGACTTCTTTTGTGCGATGATATTTGTTTTCCCTCATAGATTGATGTCATCAGACCTAATTTGATTGTGATTGACCAATTAAGTTGACCAGCAAGAGCTGTAATAATGGTGCTGACGCTAGCCAGCTAAATCTCGACAAAGGCTTTCTTCAGTACCCTTTTAACATGAATTTGTGGGTAGCGTAAATCTCTGCAAAAAAATGAATTAAGTAATGGTGGAGTGGCAATTGAGGGAGACTCGGAGCACGTCAGCAACACCGCCAGCCATCAGCAGAGCAACAATCCCCACCACCAGCAGAGCAACCATCCCCAGACAGAACCAACCAAAAATTTTGGCAGACTCTGACGTGACATCCATCTCGTTAAGTTTAAGTACCGTGTGGGCACTAGACCTCAAATCTGCTGCTTAGGAATATTAACTATATATCACTAAAACCTTGCAACATCCTTCACGGAGCCTCCATTAACCTGCACATCACCCTCTTGGGTGTATGTGGCACCATCTACATCACTCACACCCTGGAGCCTTGACAGGAACTTGAATTTTGATTGTCAAAGAGTTGCTTCCAAACTCCATGTGCATTTTGTCAACTACGCTGCTTATCGTGTTCATACCAGACGTGCCCTTTCCAGTTCAACTCTATCAGGAGCCAATTTTAGGCCAAGCCTGTAATCCTCCTGATCCTCATTGATATTGTATTTTTTCTGGTGGAAGAGTTTTACGGTATCCAATACTAAGCGGCCCCTCTTCCTTGATTGATGTGGGAAGTGTTAATTTTCACTGCCTGCGTAGTTTGATTTTTCTTGGGATGTTGTATCATTCCCAGCACCACTCAGCAGAACTACGATATTCCATCCAAAGTGACAAAAAAAAAAGGCCCTCACACCGTCAGGACTTGCTTTGGACTCATTTGATGTTTCGTTCGATGTCGTGTCTGGATGTAGGATTTTGTTGCAGACCTGATGGCGTGCAAGCTTCTTTTTCATGACTTTGTTTATGAAGACTGGTAACTAAGGAAACATAGTTCTTAAACATGACTGTAGCTGACGCTATCTCGCATCTCTGTCCTGTCCTATTAGCAATCTGCACTGTAAAAAGCTATTTAAAACAGTTAGCGCAAGCAGTGTCGGCAATGAGATAAAAGGAAGTTAGGGATCATAATAGTAAAAAAGTAATAGTAGCGGTAAATGTCTCGCCTCGTCTGGCCATACTAGTATTCTTGCTGTAGTTGGCGTATTTACTTAGGTCAAGGGGAGATAGCAAACTTCCTACTACGAGGTTGAAACAAACCGAAAGGTTATAAATAAAAAGGGAGCAAGAGAGGCAGGCTGGAAGAAATAAAAGAAAGTAGGGGGGCAACCAGGTTGATGAGAAGAAGGTCAAAACATATACGAGAAAGGTCAAGCACGGGAAAGAAAGAAGGAAGGAAAGCCTGCGTACTTTGGTGCCTACGTAAAAACAAGGTTTATGAAGACAGAGCTAGTAAAGAGAAAAAGGCAACGGGCCGAGGGCATGTCTAGCTACACAACCGCAAGGCGCTCGACATAAAGACTAGGGAAGCTAAGAGTTAGCCAAATAAAATCTATCTTTGTTGCCGATCAAAAATATTGTGAGCCTAGCTTCTGCCTCACAAGTGTTAAGACCAGTAATGTTAGGGTGGTGGCAGTGGACTTCAAATCTCTTCTCCTTACACTACAAGTATATTATGGTTGCTGCAGCTCCGTGTGCCTGCTGCTCCTAGAAGGATAGTGCAGGGGGTTGCGGTGGCCTAGTACAAAGCATGTTTAATAAGTTGCTGCCACCTACCATTTAGTGCCTTATGCAACTTGGTTGTTATCACAACCACAATGCCCGCCCAAGTACAAACCAATCAGAACAAGGGCACTGCCCCCAAGCCTGCCAGGACCTCTCTGAGGAGCAACGGGAAACTCGGCATGGACAGACAGAAAGTGAAATATGGCTGGTCAATTGGGAGCAACAAGGGAGCAGCAAAGATGATCAGATCAACCCTAACTACGTAAAAATGGCTGAAGAGTTGAAGACAGGCAATATGTCCACCCCTGGCATAAGAATTGAACCCACAGACAAAATATGGATAAAATATATGGATAACCTGGCCCGGCAAGAATTGGAGGATCCCAACAGGCATACTCCCCAATGGAAATCTACGCTGGGCAAACATATCAGGGACAAAGTTCATTTCGACATGCAGCCTACTGACCTGCAAAACGACATCAAGGGCACAGGCAACTGTGAACTATGTAACAGACAGGTTGATCTTATCATACCACGCACCTCCAGTACAAGAGACAACACATGACAGTGAGCAATACGACACACCTAACCAACCGCCACAGGCAGAGGACTGGATAACAAAAGTCACACTTCCCAAGTTCCAGACCCTCCCAGAGGTGACATGTGTGTACGGCGTAGATGGTAAATGCTCTTGCACCATCCCCCCTCAGCGCCTCATCATTTTACAGGATGCATATAACTCTGCTTGTCACCGAGGCACACACGCCCTTCTGAGTCTCCCTGTCCAAGACCTCGCAGCAGAAATCCATGAAGGCCCGATTACTTCACCGACTCCCACAACTCTCAATGACAGGCAACAATACCAAGGCTAAATGCTGGCATTATCGGCTGTCCACCCATTACATGACAGCCTTCCACAACCATGCCCTGGTCACAAAAGAAAGAATGGCCTCACTTCTAATTTGTACCAGGGCTTCAAGAATTCTTGACAGCCCATCCAAGAGGGGCTTTTTGATTCCGGAACAGATGCTTTCTCCACACAGTTCACTGGTTTCTCCATCTGCCACCCGATGTATGACGATAAACACATGCTTAAAGTAGTTCAACATGCAACCGCATCTGCCTTGAATAACCAAGAGGCAACCACTAACTTCCTACTGCTCCCAAACTGGATGGAAAACAGCAACAACGCTTTTCACAAAATAAACCTGCACTGACAACAAGGATGTTTGCACTATTTTTGGAAATATCCCAGATCAAAGTGCGCTACATGCCACTCCTATATCAGCAAAGCAAAACACCACCCCTGCCTTAAGCAGCATGATGGGGCATACGCATCTTAATAATCTGGAACAAAGCTGCCAGGGAGCAACTTATCACAGACAACCCATCTTGGTTAGAGAAAATAAAGCAAAACCTATCACCAGCGGCAATCTGAAATCTTAGAAACGCAGGCACCATACTTTTTCATGAACCACCAACTGAAAGGATACTGCCAAGAAAGGCAAAAACATGTAGGCTCCCCAAAGACTCAAGAAACACAGTTATCAGTGCAAATGTTGGCGACGTAAGCGATACATTACACAGCCAGGTCCCCTCCCATCATATGCAACAAAAGTGCTTGCTAGAACTCAAGGCCCCTAACTGGAAAGAATGGGCCTTCACAGATGGAGTTGTATTACAAACAAAGAAAATGGATCTCAGTCTATTGGAGCTGGAGTCTACCACCCTCAATCCAACAGAATCACCACAGTAAATCCTGGAGGGACAAGCTTCATCTTACCATAATCAGAGCCGAGCTAGAAGGAATTGCTGCTGCTTTGATAAATGAACACACCCATATCGCGACAGACAGCGCTGGCTGGTGCACTAAGGCAAATAAATGTAAACTCTATGTAAGCCCTATGGCAAATAAGCAAATAAGAAATAGCATCCTCTACCCCCAGCGCGACCATCGTACACTACATCCAACAATCTAAAGACACCATTCATCTTTACAACAAGCAAGGTTAAAGCTCATGCTGGCATCCTAGGGAACGAGTGCGCTGATGCCATAGCAAAGTGCTCTGCAGAAAATCAAAGTGGCCATGATATGCACATTGACACTGACGCCAATCCCCACTCATCCATTTTCTGGCCAGCAAGGGTGGAAAACTCCCCAGCTTGCCTACGAGATACTCCTAACACCAGCCAACCAGGGCCTTCAGCAGAAAGGCTCTCTATTTTGTCAGATCTCGATGCTGTAAAAGCACACATGCATATCCAACACAAACTTTGTCCTAAATCATAAAGGTTTCAAACCATCAGTCCACAAAGTGCTACACAAATACCAAGAACTGATCAAGGAAGGCATTGTCAAGAAGGCATAAGTAACTCATTTTGGCAAAATGCAAGTGTCACCTCTGGAGAAAAGAAAATGTCATGCTCTGCCACACGGATTTGATATACACCACAAGCGTGCCGCTCAGTGCAACCATTTAGATGGCCCACCAATTTGCCCCATCTGCCAAAAACTTGACTGTCAGGCTGCAGTCGTCATCCCAATATAAATAAAATGGTTATTAACAGGCACAACGCTGCTGGGCGTCCAGCGTCGACGAATGATTATAAAAGCGATCCAACAAGGTACACAGGGTGCATGCCTGCTAGCACAAGCAGACGTAGGCAGTCGTGGAAAAATGATGCAATAAGGCATTATATGCCCTTCAGAAGAGACACAAATAAGTATGAACCCAACCTGGCTCTTACCTTGCTTCCAATCTCAGGAGTGCACAACAGGGACGGAAATTTAGCAAGCCAGATGCAATTACAGTTACTTTGACCCAGCATCCACGCCCCAAACGAAACTTAACAAACACATATCAAACTAGGTCTGCCAATAATGCAAGAAAAGTTGCCCATGATAACCTAGCAGATGGCGCTGCCAATCCATACCCCCCCTGGCTATCAAACCAAGAGACATGCAACCAAACAAACGCGATATACATTTAATTGGAATTATATAACAACATATATGTACTGTGTAGACACTTGCCCCATAAGCCTGCAAAAGCCTCGCTTACTCGGACACCGCAAACAGACCCTTCAAGAAAGAAGTTCACACCATCCTGCTAGGAGCAACAGGCACCATTTACAGCAGCCACACAAGGAACCCACTCCACAGCCTTGGGGTTAGCTACTGGTCTGCATGCCATGGCACTCATGAAAAAATTAAGCCTACATGCAATCAGATCCGCAACAAAAATTATACAGATGAGACGAGACATTGAATACAACCCCCACAAATAATATATGAGCAACACTCCTGATGGTGTGCAGGCTTTTTCCTCCCAACCACCTGATCCCCACTGAAACGCTTCTCTTATTTTTATTCTCCAGGTGGGATGTTGTGTGTCTCTGCATCCATTGGGGGGTGCAGAACACAAAACATCCTTTTCTAATCCATGCCGGAAGTATTTACACTATCTGGTTTCAATTAATTGCTTTGCTGTTTGCCTGGTCACCCTTCGAAACTTTCACTAATTGAAAGGTTGTGTCAGATTTAGTTTCTATTTTCGACACTGGTTGATTTTGTTTCACCAGCCAATTGCCATCAGCCAGAGTCATGGGCTGCAGGCCATCCTTGTAACCCCTTGAAAGGCAGGCAGAACACTTGTCAGAGAGGTTGTCTTGACGGCACATTGCTTCAATTTAGAGTCAATAGGTAAGCCAATAATCTCAATCATTACGAAGTCTCGAACCTGTCGGTGCTAAGTTACAACGATTGTGCTGATGTGCATCCTCAAGTTGCACAGGCAACATGACAATGCAGCACTTTTTTGTCCCTAACTCCACATTTTTACACGTGCTTCCAGGCAAAGAGCTCGAAGCGGCTCATAGAATAGAGGTGAAAAGATATGGACACAAATCCCAGCTAAGTTCGAGAGAGAGCCAATAAAAATGCTGACAGGAATGCAACCGCCCAAACATACAAAAAAACATGGTTGCCAAAGTGAAACGGGGTTTCATCTTTTCCTCAATGGAAATGAAGCGACAGGAATCCCATCTGTACTAAAAATAATCATGAATCCTTTTACTTTGACTTGGCAGCAGCGGCAGCTGCAGCCTCCTTCTTCACTTTTCGTGCTGTGGGCCTCTGCAGACATTAATGTACAACAGTGTACACGTGTCTGTCTTTGTGTGTGTGTGTGTGTATGTGTGTGTGTGTGTGTGTGTGTGTGTGTGTGTGTGTGTGTGTGTGTGTGTGTGTGTGTGTGTGTGTGTGTGTGTGTGTGTGCGCGCGTGTGAAAGGGGGGTGCGCTGTCTGAGTTGAATGTATGTTAGTAATAGCTCCTCCTGTACATGTCTGACTTGCTTCATTATTGGAACCAAGCATTTCAGTCTTTCAATCCAATAACGTTGTAAACAATCCAACAACGTTGTAAAAGGCTTTATCCAGCCCACATCGATTGTCAAGCAGACTCACCGTGCTCTTGGCGCCCTCCACAATCTCCTTAAGCTTGGCAGCCTTGCCGATGCGCTCCCGCAAGTAGTACAATTTGGCGCGCCTAACGCGCCCACTGCGCGTCACCTCTATTGTTTGCAGCACGGGGGAGTGGATAGGCACTATAAGCTCAATCCCCACTCCTTGAAACATCCTCCGGAATGTAATCTGCAAAGGCGCCATTGAGCAAATTATGCACACTTCTTTGGAGAGGTCAAACTTCTAGGGAACGTCAACTTAGCAAAAAGGGATTTGCTGGCTGATTAATCATCAAGAGCTGAATGGCAATTTTTGGTGCTGAATACAATGCAACAAACACATTGGAAACCCTCCTGAAATTAATCAGTTGTTCCATCATCTTATTTCACACATATGCACCAGTGTGAACAGCAGCTGCTACTCTTGCCCTTCTAGGCGCGAGCAAACTCACGGTTTTGTTGATGCCACTGCCACTCTCTGCGATGATGACGCCTTCCAGTGTCTGTGTACGTGTCTTTCCCTTGGCCTCAATGACTCGCAGACCCTGTGAGGAGGTGTTTACAGTATACTTAGCGCATCCTTCTTTTCATTTCAGCTATCAGCACCTACTTTCTCTGTGCAAGCTGTTGAAACGAGCACGCCTCAGGCTTTTGGGACAAGGCGCTCAAATGCAGCTCAGACAGTTGTATTTGACAGAACTGGTAGTACCCCCCCAGCATGTGATGCCAGGATCCTATGCACCTAACCAAGGCTGGAAAACAAGCGAGAGCCCTTAGATGTTGCCTGAACGGCGCCCCAGTCACGCGTGCATAAAAGGTGATGTTGCTTTACACTTCCATCCCAGCAACACAGACCCCTGTGCACCACAAGGTGTCTCTCCTGTGGCAACCAGAGGTGGTGCAGCGAGTATACAGGTGCCGTTCCTTCATACAAACCCACCCAACCCCAACACCCCAAACCACGACCCACCAGCCGCACGGTGTCCCCGATGTTGGGCTTTGGGACTTCAGCCTTCATGTTCTCTTTAGCAAAGGAGTCCACGACGGGGGCCAGGTTGAACTGCGCCACCACAATTGTGCGTCAGTTTAAGGGTTCAGTGTGTCGGGCATCCTGTCGCTGTGCCACCTCGCAACTATGAGAATGTTGCACGCAATTCTTCGGCGAGTGCTCTGTCTTGCAAGCCCATAGTACCCGCAAAAATGTGGACACACGATTCAGCAGCAACAGACCGCCCGCAGCACACCTTAGCCTGGACGGGCTGGACCAGCCTCCTGCTGGATACCACTGGGCGAGAACCGGAGCATGACCTCAAGCAAGACCTGTGTGCTGCGGTGCTCCCCAGTCGGGACGTCAACATCTTGATTATTTGTTAATAAATTATTGCTCAATTACAATAAAGTAGTTCTCTCGCCGGGCATTTGCACAACTTCCACTCTGCCCCGATTATACTCTTGCAATTTCAACCGCTCCAAAAAGCCTCCGAATTTCTCCAAATTTCGTGAGCAAATGGGTCTGTTGCAAAAGAAAATTTTCTTGTAGTGATGTCAGCCAGCATGATCGAGAGAGCGCAGATACGACTTCATTCCACTTTCGCAATTTCGATTCGACCATTATTTTTGGAACTGGCTCAAACCCGTATGCACTGCTCCTTGTAGTAAAAAAAATGTATCTGTAAGCTGTAAACTGTAGTCAAATTCCACACCATAAGTGCTGGGGCCTCTCTTTGTAACCCTTGTAACCTTGTAACTTGTAACCCAACAGAATTTCCTTAGGTGACCTTCTTACCTCCAGTGAATGTTGGGCAGATCTGTCCATGGATGGTGCAAACTCCAAAACAACATACGTGTTTCATCCGCTATTTGTCAGTGATTTTGGTGTCTGCGTGCACGCTCCTAAAATTGTACTTCTTTACACCCTTGACTTGCTGGCACAGTGAATACACAGCATGAAAATTGCCATGTTTAAATTAAATTCCTGTTGGTGGTGAGATTGGCAGTAGGAAAGCTGAAAGCAGAACAGAGCACTCAAAAGCAGGGGAATCAAGGGACAAAAAGGCACGCATAAATGAAGCAAATAACAACTGCTGTAGCTCATTGAGTAGCAGAAATTGAAGGGCATAAGAGAGAAAAAGAGGGCATAATAAAATAACGGGAGCACACATGTTACTTGGTTAATCTGTGAGTACCTGCGACCAGAAGAACAACGAATTGTCCTGATAGAAGGAGGCACAAAAATGTCACATATGACCTGCTCAAATTTAATAATCGAACTGATATCTATCATGCATCCTAACCATGACTGATATATTAAGCTATTGACACACAAATTAACCTTGAAATATAAAATATACCATAGCACTCATCAAAAAGAAGAAACAGACAGGAGAACCCCTCTCTTCAATTTTTCCCGGCCTGTTATAAAAGAAGTAAAAATGGTGATGATGGCCTACAGTTAGGGCTTACTTGCTGGCTGGCTAGGGCCGTACACCTTAAGGTTTCTTTGCTATCCATATAGCACGTTCATACAAAATGCCCACGCTATTGAGCACTGGATCATGACAACCAGTGCACCGTAAGCTTGTGGTCTCTGGTTGACCCTGCTTACCAAGGAAGGCTGTAAAACATTAAGAATGCAGGCAGTGAAAACATACCAGTTGGCAGTGTCAAAATTGACACTCTTCAATCACTCACACAAGTTTTCTTGCCAAAATCCTGACGAAAAGAAATGAAGTTTGGATGAGCACATGACTGAGTATGTATTTATGACATTCAGGCATCCTACTACCCATTTGATCACAGCTCGGACAAAAAGAAATGACATGTCGGACGGGCGCGTGACCATGCATCCAGTTTGACATGCAGGCATCCGCCTATGCTTCTGATCACAGCTCCTGCATCTGTTTAATGCAATACTCTAGAATATGTCCATGGCTAGCTCCAAACCGGGCAGAGCTGCGCACAACAATCGCTGCCTGCAGAATTGAGACAGGAGTTCTGATGAGGGGTTGCAGCTGCAGACCTCGTTTTTTGCTTTGTGCCACTTGAAGCTTGCTCTATAAAGATAAAACTACCATACTTTTGTGTATATCTAAAGAGATTAACGTAATTGATCGCTTTTTTTGTGTGCAAGCCACTCACATGAGCATGGTAGTTGTGGCAGTCCACGTTCACCTGCATGAAACATATCATAGGATGCTGTGTTTTAGAGTTCTTAATTGCAATTTAATACAGCTGGGTTCACTGGAATGCTGCATTCCAACACTGTTTATCTAATGTGGGAAGAAGTATCACTGCCAGTGCAAGTACATCTTTTCTGCCCCTTTTTACGCCTTGGATGTGGCTCCAGTCACTAAACACAGCAAGTGGTTGAGATAAAAGCACAAACACACACAGACACACACAAACTCACCTTGTGCCAAGGTAACAAGTTCAGGTTGAAGCACATGCTATTTTGCAAGGAGTCATGCTGTACTTGCTTTGCTGCAGGCCACGGAGGGGTCTGTGCTTCTTGCTGCTGTTGTTGTTGCTGCTGCTGACACTGCCGCTGCTGCTTATCCCCATGCTCCTGCCCCTGCTGCTGCTGTTTTCCTTGTTGCTCCCAATCTTGCAGTTGCTGCTGCCTTTTGTCTCCCTGCATTGGTATCCCATTCTCCTGCAGCTGCTCTTTCTCCCGCCCCTGCTGCCGTTGCTGCTGCTGAACGTTCTCCTGCTGCTGCCCTTCTTGCCGCCCCTGATCTTGTTCAGAGCTGTGGATTGGTGCAGCGGAGGGAGACCCTGTTGCGCACATGCTCGTTGCATCAACGCTCAACTCAACGGCACTACCCACCCCCTTACGAATGGGCATGCACTCTGGTTGGTGTTGCGCGCTCAGCTGCGTGTGGCCCTAGCTTGTGGTGTCATCAGCACAAGCAGGCAAACAAGAACCCTCCTCTTGGCCCTGCCCAACAACTTGCTGTGTAATACCCTTCTTCCTCCCGTCTCCCTCTGCCACTGTACTTGGTGCCGCGGCTGATGGAAGTGCCGCACTCTCGTTTTGTGGTACTGTGTGCTGCACTGCCATTGGAGGAGAATGAGGTTGCCGTTGGGCCCCGCCTTCTGGCTGGGAGCTGTGCTGCTGAGGAGAGGATTGGGAGAGGCCATCTTTTGGGAGTGAGTCGTGCTTTGGTGATGAGGAGAGGAAGGGAGAGGAAGAGGGAGAGGGAGAGGGAGAGGGAGAGGGAGAGGGAGAGGGAGAGGGAGGGGCAGAATGAGTTTTGTGTAAGCTCACACATCCAATAACACCAGACTATGTGCAGTCTCGCAAATCTTAGTGCTGCTGCCACTGGGATAAGGGAGGTGGGCTACCAAATAAGCACACGTGCATTCAAATACAGACACGTACACACACAAACTCAACACCCCCTTCCAACACACAACACACCCACAAACTTGCACACACACTCACACACACGCACACGCACACACACGCACAACACACCCTGAAACGCACACACACACAAATTTGCACACACACACAAAATTGCACAAACGCACGCAAAATTGCATAAACTTGCACAAACACAAGATTACACACACACACACAAAATTGCACACACACACACACAAAATTGCACAAACGCACACACACACACAACACACCCTCAAAATTGCACACACACACACACACATACACACATACACACACAACACACATGCGCGCACAAACACATATGGACACGCATCCCACACACACAGGTGGCCTTGAGCAGTGACGAAAAGCGAGCGTACACAGTATCCAAAGACGGCAGCATTTTGATGTGGGAGCTGGACACTATGCGCAAGACACGTCTGTACCGGCCAGGTGTGTGTGTGTGCGTGTGTGTGTTTGTGTATGCGTGTGCGTGCATGCATGTATGCGTGCGTGCGTGCTTGTATGTGCATTGTTGCGCGCTGCTGGCTGCTTGTGGTGTGCTTGTGTAGGTATGCTACCCTTAAGGATGGCTGTCCAATGAAGACTGACCTCACAGGAAGAATAATGGTGTTTCCTTGCAGGGCGCACAAGTGTGTTGAGTATGTACACTGCGATTGGCAGCAGTAATCCCTCTATCTGTGCCAGAGCACACAACATACATCACGTACGAGCATACGCACTCAATCACGTAAATACCTGTACAGCATCACAGTGAGTTGAGATTCAGTCAGTGAGTGGTTGCAACACTGGTAGACTTGTGTTCGTGTGTGTGTACACCTGTGTGTGTACACGTGTGTGTACACATGTGTGTTTGTGTGTGCGCGCGTGTGTATGTGTACACGTGTGTGTATTGTGTATGTGTGTGTGCGCATTACAACGTACACATGTTGATACGTGTGTGCTCGCAGGCGAGTGCTCCAAATCAGGGAAAGGAGGTCCAAAGGCAACTGCTGCCAACACAGGCAAAGGCGGCAATGAGGGGGGGGGTGCGGACTGGGTGCGCAAAAAGGCACGCTCCACCAGCCAGCTGGCGCTGCATGCGGTGCGTGTATGTGTGTGTAGGTGTATGTGTGTGTGTGTGTGCACATAAATGTGCGTGTGTACATGCGTGCTTTTGTGTGACACAGGCAGCGTCTTCAGCTGTTACAAAACAACACATGTGTAAATGTATGTGTGCGAGAGTTTAGTTGCTTTTGCAGCAGACTTCTGTATAGCCCATTTCTTTCACCATATCATCTTAAATCACATTATCTAAAATCATATCATATGTGTCACACATACACGCACACACACATACACACACTCACACACACATACACACACACAGGTGGCAGTGAGCACTGACGGTGCCTTTTTAGCAGTCGGGGGGGGAGACAAGAAAGTGCACGTGTTTGATGGGCAGAGTGGTGCCTTTATCCAATCCTTCCCGGGTCACAGGTGCGTGTGCGTGTGCGTGAGTGTAAGTGCCTGTGTGTATTATTGCGTGTGCTCATGCTCGTACGTGTTTGATGGCCACATTTGTGCCGTTTCCAGTCTTCTCTGGGCCACGGAATCTGGTTTGGTGGCCTTCTCTATTTAGTGCACCCGCATACACACACATGCACACACATACACACACACATACACACACACGCACACACACACGCACACACACGCACTCAGGGATGCCGTGACGTGCCTAGCGTTTTGTGAGGGTAGCCACCAGTGCACCCGCATACACGCACACATACACACACATACACACATACACGCACGCACACACACGCACTCAGGGACGCCGTGACGTGCCTAGTGTTCCGTGAGGGTAGCCACCAGCTGTTCAGTGGTTCCTTAGACCGCACGGTCAAGCTGTGGAGTCTGGACGACCGGGCATACATGGACACCCTGTTTGGGCACCAGGCAGAGGTGTGTGGGTGTGGGTTTGGGTGTGGGTGTGGGTGTGGGTGTGGGTGTGGGTGTGGGCGTGGGCGTGGGTGTGGGTGTGGGTGTGGGCATGGGTGTGGGTGTGGGTGTGGGTGTGGGCGTGGACGTGGGTGTGGGTGTGGGTGTGAGTATG
>Ga0307945_1000906_pt1 | contig 22068 bp, 26 predicted proteins | sample OrgLakmetagen228_FD_201818 | JGI IMG/M metagenome (GOLD analysis project Ga0307945, IMG submission 201818) | Saline water microbial communities from Organic Lake, Antarctica - #228 | ecosystem: Environmental > Aquatic > Non-marine Saline and Alkaline > Saline | place: Antarctica: Organic Lake...
ACAGAAATTGTCAAGGTGCTTCAATTCACAGACAAAATGCAGGCTGCCCCCCCTCCTCCACAATTTAATAGAGAATTGCAGGCTGTCACATTTGCAGGCACCTTGTGATGAGCTTCCACTAGGTGAGCGTCTGTGTTTTGCTTTCGCTGCTCACAACACGTTCTTCTTTGTATCATTTTATACAAACATGAAATGATATGTAACGTGATTTGCACAAGCTTGGCGGCAACCTGGCATGCAAAGCGTAGCGCGGGCGCACCACAACACCTTCCGTTCATTCATCCCTCTCATACATTTCGGGCTGTCAAAAACACCTCCAGGGCTGCTGCCCGAATGTTGTTTCCTGTTGCTGTCAAATACAGTCACCAACCTTCTCCCTGCACGCCATAACCTGGCTGCATCATAACCACAACACACCTGTATTCCGATTATCCCTCTCATCCTCCGAGGAGTCGCTGCCCGGGTCTAACGGCCGCCCGCTCATGGCAGGCCGGTCCTCATCGTCAGCATCACTCCCTCCTTGGCCCTCCCCCTGCTGCCCACCCCCTAAACCACTGCTGCCTTGCACAGCACTAACAGCTTTAACCCCTCTACTGCCCTTGTCGGCACCTCTTCTGCTGGTCCTTCTCCTGCTGCCGTTCACCGAGCTGTGCACCCCTGCAGCTGTGCCGTCTCCTTGCAGGCTCTCTTGCGGCCTGCAAAAGAAGGCGAGAGGGCAGGAAAAAGCAGGACGGGTGTTGGCGTTGTGTGGCTGAGGCACTCATACTGCTGGTGGATACTTTTGTGAGGCGTGTGGTCTTCAAGAGCCATTTAGATTGACCTGAAAATGTGCATCCAATTATGCTTGCATCATCCGTGTGAATGCCTGACAAAATGAAAAGTGCCCAGCAGGCAGCCTCCGCTTGCACAGCCCATGCATGCTCAAGCACACTCCGTATCTGATGAATTTAGCAAAAAGGGGCAGCTCACCTAGCGCCATTCCCTTGTTCATCTTCGTCTGAGGAGGAGGAGGCGGTGGGATGGCTGGCTCTTATCTCTCTCAGTCCCTGGGTAGCCTGTGCACACCAGAGACGAAAGATGACAGCTCGTGCAAAAATACACATGCAGCCTCCTGGCGTGCCTGTGGAAACACCGCTGCCCTCCTGATGCTCTCAGAGTCCCTGCCCCCTCCTTACCCGCATGTATTCCTGCATGGCCTGTGCAATGGCTTCCTCGTCCTCAGCGGGGTTGTGCGGAGGCACAGGCTGCTCCCCTTCTTCATCAGGCTCATCCCCACTGCTGAAAGAATTCAGCTCCTCAGTGCCCTGCTCGCTGTCAAAATCATCGCCACTGCTGCCCTGCATCCATGGGGAAGGGGGGGAGAGAGGGGGAAAACCGTTTGCATGGATGCATCCATCATTTGCTGGCTTCTACTCGCACACAAGCACAGCAGCACACGCACACACCTCATCATAGTCACTGTCCTCCAAATCGATGTCGCCGAGCGCTAGAGGCACGGAGGAGGCTGGCTGCGCCGGCTGGGAATCCTCGTCTGCGCTCTTCGCACCACGCTTACCCATTGTGGTTTTGAGCGCGCGTGGTTAAGGTGGTATTAAAAAAGAGGGGGATTGGCACGTTTGCACAAACTTCTTATTGCTTCTCAAATGATTTCATTTATCTAGAACGTTTTCAGTACTTTTCCAATGTGATATGAGAAAGAAGCTGGAGTCACAGGTTACAGAGTGCCAACATAGGTGGTTCCAGGTGCTGACAGGAACATGCTCACGTAAAAACACATACGAACATGCATATGCACACGGGCATACACACGCACACACACACACGCGTACCACACACACACACACACACACACACACACGCACACACACACACTCACAGACACACACGCACACACACATACAAGCACATGCACGCACACGCGCGCGCACACACACACACAAACACATGCGCACGCACACACACACACACACACACACACACACACACAAGCACACACATACACACACACACAAGCACACGCATATGCATGCGCGTGCACACACACGTGCATACACGCATACACATACATGTACGAACGCACGAACGCCCATTTGCATATGCATGTGTGTGTGCAGTTTTGCACTGCTAGTCTGATGAGCGTTCAAATTGGCAAGATATCTTGTGTGCTTGATTGCAGGAGGCAGTATGTGCTTCTGTACATGATGCAGATGTGATCAGCATGGGCTTGGTGGGATCCATGATGCTGTCAGGTGCGAACGGAACCAAGTGGAGGTGTGGGTTTGGGTTGGGGTATGCGTGTATATGTGCGTGTGGTTGTGTGTATGATGTGTGAATGTGCTTTTATGTGTGTGTATGTATGTGTGAGTGTGCAAAATACATGTGTGTGTGCGAGTGCGCCAGCACGCGCGAGGAAGAGAACAGATGGGCAAACAAGCTGATATGTGTCTGCCTAGGTATCAGTACCTTGTGTTGGTCAAACGTTGTCCCGTCCTGCATGAAATAAACGCCCTTCTGCTGTTATACACCATGAGGGTTAAAAGGTTACAAGGGTCACAAGGATGGCCTACAGCCCGAGGACATGAAAAATCAGCTTCCCTCCATACCTTCAAATGTCTGAAACGCAATTCGCAAATGAGATTATACACCATGAGACGGGAGCGCAACCATGCTGTGTGTGGTATCACTGTACCTTGCAGGCTACATACGCTGTGGTATCACTGTGCTGTGGTATGGTGAGACGGGAGCGCAACCATATGCTGTTGTATCTCACTTTGCTTTGCAGGCTACGGCTGTCAGGCAGACCCGTCTGAGGCCCAAAAATGGCTTTTCCAAGTAGGTAGTACGGTGCCCTTTGAAAGTCAAGGTGTTATAAGGTGTTTGAAAGGAGCCACGTGCTTGGAAGTTCAAGTGAGGTGTCATTTGAAAGTCAAGGTGTTATAAGTAGGGTTGGCCAGAACCGTATATATACACCGTATGTGACCGTAAATTCGGTGATTTCCCTGCCAAAGATACCGTATATACACCGTATATATATGGTTCTGGCCGACCTTAGTTATAAGGTGTTTGAAAGGAGCCATGTGCTTGGAAGTTCAAGTGAGGTGTCCTTTGAACGTCAACGAAGAAGGCTGCATGCATGATGGACAGTTTTTGCTCGTTGCTTTTGGCGCTAGCTACAAAGAAGCCCTACCTCAAGATAGAGGAATAACGGTTACAGATAGAGCCATCAGTTAAGAAGTGTGACTGCTAGGCTGCGTGTGTACTCACTGTTGAAGATGGATATCCCACGAAAGGCAAACTGACTAAGACCTGAGTCATGGCGGATGCATCATGAAAGGTGCGTCCTTGTCGTAATTTCCAGGCAATCTGAGGCGTCTTGCCCTTGCTTCTAAACTGCTCTCTTCCACGCCTAGGAACTGATCTCTTTTTTATGGTCGAGCTCAATTGGTGAACAGCGTCCTGTCCTGATCCATGCCAGCAGCGTTTACACCAGCTGTGTTTTTTCTTCTGTTTTTTCCTATACGACACGGCTCCTTCACTGCCTGTATTGCAATCTTTTCCAATACTGACCTTCTCGTGCTACCAAAAATCTCCCACCATCCTCTTCCTTGACTACACGCTCACACACTCACACCTCTCCCGCTCCTGTTCACACTCACACCTCTCCCACTTTCGCACTCTCACACACACACTCACACACACACTTGCACACACACACACACACACTTGCACACACGCACACACACACGCACACACACACACACTCACACACACACACACACTCATACCTCTCCCACTTTCGCACTAATGCACCAGCAAGGCACACCAGCACAAATGCTCCAACAAAATAAATTTACTCTCACACACACATACACATACACACACACTTGCACACACGCGCACACACACACGCACACACACAAAAGCATATGCACACGCCACAACAATGTCCGCCTACACCCACTCACCCAGGCGCACCTGCGAGGCGCAGTCATGCCGTCCTCTTACCAACCGCCGAGCAAGCCCCTGTCGCCGCCCCTTGTCCTCAGAAACCTCCCTCCTCCTGGCTCCCTCCCCCCCCCTAGCTTAGCTAAGGATCCAGCAAGCTCGGACAGTGAAGGAGGCCCTGCTCAAGCCCTTCCATCCTCTTGTTTACGCGTGGAGGACCAAGGCCGTGGTGAGCGGCAGCCTTCAGGCCACATAGTTGTCATGCCTTTTATGCAGGGTGAGTAGCTAGAGGTGTGTGCGTGTATGTGTGTGTGAGTGTGAGTGTTTGTGTGCATGCCTACATGCATGGGAAAAGGTGTTGGACTGCTAGAGGTATCTAAAAGAGGAAACACAGATCTATAGAGGTTAGGGAGGCACGTCAGGAAAGAGGGAAGAGGGGGAAGTGGTTATGCCAGGTACCACCAAAAAAATATGGTAAACAGAGCCTTGTACAGCTTCTTACACCTGTGTCCTCACTTTTCCATATTGTCTGGATCTCTTTGTGCAAATTGAAAAGAAGTCAATTCACTGCTAAGCCATGCATGCGTGTTTTAAGCACGTCCGTGCTTGATATTGGGTGTACTTCTTTACGTGAAGGTGGCACAGAGATGGAGGAAGAACCAGCTGCAGCCCTTGAGTGGTCAGCAAAGTATCAGCGAAGTGTTAGCGCGCAAGGGGTACAATTAAATGTGTCCGCTTAAAACACGCATTTAAATTAGAGACGCATGCTTGGTCGTTTAGGCCGGGTCTTAGCATGGTTAAGTTCTTTTTGGGGTGTTAAGTTGAAGATGGTTGTTGCATTGATAGAGGGGGCTGGACGTGCTACAGCTATCAGACTGTTTTCGTCCAATATAGAACCTAACCTTTTTCACCTAGCTGAGTGATTTTAAACTGTACCGATACTCTCTTTTTAACTTCCCAGCGTATCACGTCACACATCTCTCTTACATCTCTTTGCCCTCCTTGTGTGGGTCTTCTTATGAGCTTGATATTTGTGGCTGGCCGAGACCATTCAGCAGCCAACCAGCCACGCCCAGGCCGGGAATCATTCTTGTTTGTGACCATTGTAAACGTTAGGAGCTTGAGTAGAGCTAGTGCGAATACAGCAAACCAGTTTTAGGTCCATCATATCCATAACTCATTAGGTTTGTAAGCTAGACTGAGAGGTTCACTGAATGAGGAGGACAAGGGTGGGAGGTACTCATTTTGTTTTTGGAACTTGTCATGTTTGTGACACGGTAGTTCTGTCATTACTACGATTTGATAATAGGTGTGCTTCTGCAATCTAGAAAAATAATGGAGCCTCTGCCCCCCCCTTTTGTAAAATCCCCCTGCCTCAGGAAAGAACTACACAGGCAGTGAACACCACTCCCCACATTGATATAAGTAAAAGCCCTGTTTAAGCCAAAGCCCCACCGAAAAACGAAAAAGAGAAACAAAAAAGACTAATGAGGATCCGGCGGGTTGTCAGCCATGCGATCCGGCCTGTGCCTAGCCCTTCTGAAGCCAGCCGCTCTACAGTAACCCCCCTTCCACATCCCCAATTGTCACTGTTTTGTTGTAAAAGTGTATTTTGTGTCTTGATTTTGAGATATCGTTTAAGCTTTTTATTGCATGGCAGTGTAGCGTCAGAAAATTCGTGGAGTGGTCGACGTTGATTGAATGTGATTGATTTCAATCAGGGGCATTTCAATCAATAGTGCAATCAGGGTGTGATTGAAATCAATCAGGGCCTTTTTCTGTTTATTTCCCTGATTGAAATCAATCAGAGATGTGATTGAAATCAATCAAGGGGGATTTCAATCAGGCTTGTTTACCTTCAATCACGTTCTCGATTGAAATGAAGTTGTAACCATTGTAACCATTGTTTACTTTCAATCACGTTCTCGATTGAAATGAGAAAGGTACCTGTTGAATTGGGGATCATGAGATTGAATCAGGGCACCGGTTGGATTCTTCTGGTTACAACACGGACATGTTTTTCTATACTAAACAGTCAAAAGAAGGAACAAAGAAAATAAGCAGATTATAATGAAGGTTTAAGTTACAATTTAGCAACAATAGTAAAGGCTAAACCTAATATCATGATGGTAGATGTAGAATAATGAAAAGGAAGTGTAACCTCTAAATGGAACGTGCCGAACTTGAAGGAAAATAAGTAAAGGCTCTCCTCTTCTGCCAGAGGCAGCCTGAGCTGCTAGCCTTGCAATGCACTGGCAGAAGGTCAAGGTGTTCACGCTATTGCTATTTGATCTGCAGAGGGAGGCTAATCAAAGCCTGAGGCAGCAGTTTAGTAGCTAATTGGTGCACTTTGTGCGAGGGGATGCCCAAGTTTAGTAGAGGAGTTATGGTGTAATGATTGTAGATTGTGATTCCCAAGAAGTAAAAAGCAATGCGGCCACCCCGCTTCTCAGACAGAAATAGGTTTTCCTCCGAATCCCGTCCGAATGTTGTACTGCTTGCTCCCATCTCCACAAAAACAAACAAAAAAGCAACAGAATAGTAATGAAGTGGGGTGGGTGTCTCAGGAGTGGCAGGGGGCAACTGAGGGAGACCCGGAGCACCGCCAGCCATTAGCAAATCCACCCTACCCAGACAGAGTGTAGACGATGCATGTCTGATGGAGTATTAATTCAGTTTGTGTGTTAGCTTTATAAATTTATGGCAATCCAGGTAGAGGTCTACCAAAGGTTTGCCTGTATGGTCTTTGGGAATAGTCCCCATTTCTCCAACGAGGATCACATGAAGCTTGACTTCCCTACATCCCTGTCTATGTAGGTTGGAAATAAGCACTCTGTTGTAATTACACCGTAAAAGGAAGCAGGGTCTTTGTTAGATCTTTGTATACGCCACGAGTGACCAAAACGACCAACCCTCACAGACACTTCTGCCCTGACATCCAGATTCCCAAAAAAACTTGTTTACTGCTTACTTTCACCATATTCCATGTAGCTGGGGAGCAATTGCAATCTCCAGAGCCGTGGAAGAGAATCCACAGCAGACATAAACCACAGCTTGCACGAAATGGCTCGTTCCTGACCATGCCAGGTCTCATGGGTTTCTATGGAACACGAATAAGTACGGCCTTCTTATGGCCTTCAAGATGACAATGAGGTCTCACCCTTCTACACATCTCTCTGGCCTTCTTGTGTGGGTCTTCATATGCGCTTGATATTTGCTCGTGACTGGCCAAGACCAGTCAGCAGCCGACCAGCCAAACAACCAGGTTGAGGGTCATCCCCCACCGTAATGATTATGAACTTGAGTAGAGCTTGTGTGAATACTACAATAAACCAATGTTAGGTCCAGCATTTACATAAGAAACTCAACTCAACAGGTTTGTAAGCTGGACTGCGAGGTTCACTGAATAAGGAGGACAAGGGCGGGAATAACACCATCAAGGGATCATAACAAGCCTGCCACCTAGAGAGTATAATTGCTGCTGAATAACAAATGCAATGTTTCAAGGCGTGAGAAACACCTGGGAATCACAGGAAGGTGAATAGACCATCTAGTTTTGTGACACAGCATACACAGTTTTTTTAGCTTGCTCAAACACGTCTCAGCTAGCAACATCTCTTATAGATACCAGCAAGCCTGCAGCGCTGCAGCCCACCCCTACTGCCACAACTAGCAGCGGCAGCAGCCATTCAAACAAAATGCGCTGCCACAGCATTCTAGCAAACGGGTCATACAACTTATGGACGTCGGCACGGCTGCTGTTATCAGGGGGGTGATGGCTGCATGGGCTGTGTTCTCTGCTACCGCTGTGCGCTGCTTGCGTGCTACTACCAGCAGGTGTTGAAGAAGGCGCGGCAGCGACGCTGCCTGCCAAGAATTGGCCTTGCTCAGGCTTTTGATTCCCTCCCTCTTCTCTGCAACCTGCCTCATCGTCATACCCTACGTGCACACCCCCTCCCCTGTGTGCTCCACCTTGCCCAAGCCCCAAAGCCTTATTCCCTACAGAAAAAGACGCCGCTCCTCCGTGCACACCAGGCTGTGGTTCCATCCCACCTATGGTTCCGTGTGACACGATACTATCACTTGGGTCTTCCTGCACACTAGGCTGTGGCTTCTTACCATCTAAGACTTCCTGTGGCACAACAACACTAACACTTGGGCATGCACTCATTGGAGACGGCACTATGTACTCGTCTCTCCCTTCCTTTCCCCCACCTAATCTATCTCCGTCCTCAAGAGACAAGACAGTCCGCTTTTCTCCCACCGAAGTATTGAGCTGCTCGTCTGCTTCTGCTGTGCCTCCTATGTCTTTTGCTGCTCCAATGCTGTGCAGTGGGCCGGCGTGAGGCTGCACAAATGGTGAGAAGCAGAAATGTGAGACTGCTAATCTGAATTTGTGAGCAGCACATATCGTGAGCAGCACAATTGGTGAGACTGCACGAGTGATGAGCAGCAGAAAAGGTGAGAGTGCTAAAATAGTGCAGCAGCAGAAATGATAAGACCGCTGAAATGGTGCGCAGTAGAAATGATGAGTCAAGCAGGAATGTTGAGAATGCTGAATGTTGCTTATTGTGCAGCAACGGAAATGGTAAATTGGCCTGCTGAATTGGTAAGCAGCAAAAATGATGAGTATAGAGACGGTAAGACTGCAGGAATGGTGAGACCACTGAAATAGTCTGAAGTAGTGACGGTACAAAGATGGTGAGACTGTAGGGGTGGTGTGCAGTAGAAATGAAGAGCATTGTGAAAACAGCTTGTGTATTGATGCACAACAGGCTACAACAAATCATATACACAGTTCACGGAAGGTGATATACGCAGTTCACGGTGGAGTTCACGGTGATATACACAGTTCACGGGAGGTATGGATACATACAGTTCAGGTGATGGATATACACAGTTCACAGAAGGTGATGCCGTACTTTGTGTCCGTCAATTTCCTAATGCGTGACGAAAGAAAATAACCTTGAGCTTCTTCTGAGGTGAAAAAGCATGCCATAAAGAAATGATGCCTGGACTCCAGCATGAATATGTACAGGGAGGCAAAGACTTGAGCTAGTACTGGCCGTATCCATGCAGCGCACCAGTGAGTATGTGTTCAGGCGTCAGAGTGTTCTCAGCAGAACACTAGTTACTTTTTCCCTTTCTTTCTGAGCTTATGGATTTATTTGTGGCAGGCCGAGACCAGTCAGCAGCCGATCAGCTAAACAAACTGGTCGAAGGTAACCCCTCCTCATAACCATGTAACCATTAGGGGCAAGAGATGAGTGTAAAGGAAGTGCCTCTGCTTGTGATACCAGCTTGGGCAATCAAACAGCATACGAGTATTTGTTGATGGTACTCAGGACACAAAACGTGAGCTTAAGCTGAGATACACCCAGGCTGATGTGCACGACAACGTACGACGGTAATCTGTGTCGGTCTAAGTGCGTACTCTTGTTGGGACCTATAGGTTGAGCAGCCATGCCAGGCTGGAGGCCTTAATAATCCAAACTAAACTAAACTAAACTAAACAAAATGCATACTCAACACAGAAATAAGCACACGCACGCACACATTCACTGACTCTGACACACACAAAATACACGCAACACCATTCAATCACCTGAGACAGAGGTAACAGGGGCTGGAGCAAGGCAAGGCTGCTCCCATTCGACCAAGCCTCATAGGACATTGGCCGAGTCACCATCGGGCTGATCGGTGTGCCTGCTGCCAGTGCTGCTTTGTGTAGCCTGTGCGTAGTGCGCAGGGGGCGGATCAGTGGCGTACTTTATTTAGCTTGTGCGTAGTGCGCAAGGGGCGGATCATTGATGTGCTTTACTTAGCCTGTGCATAGTGCATAGGGATCAGGCCATACTTGTCTGCGATGTCTGTTATACTTGTAAATTGTTCAAGCAACTTGTTAATTGCTAACTTGTCTGTCATGCTTGTCTGTCAACTTGTTAATTGTCCAAGCAATGCATTGTCTGTGATGTCTGTTATACTTGTAAATTGGCCAAGCAACTTGTTAATTGTTAACTTGTCTGTCAAGTGATGTCTGTCAACTTGTTAATTGTCCAAGCAATACATTTAAGTCAAAAAAGCATTGCGAGCCTTCCAATTCTGCAGCCATTGTATAAGAGGCTCAAACAGGTCAACACTAGATGCGTGCAAACACGTGATAGACAATGGAAACTACTAGAGTGATGCATTATGTGTGTCTGCTAATCCTGCTTTCTGCCTCTTCATGCTAGTCCAATTGCAGTGCGGGATACTAGTTCAGCTATCCCTATGGCTGTGGTCGACTCTCGGAATTGTTAATTTAAAGTAAAGAGTCAAAATGGAAATGGACTCAGGGAACCCTGTCCCCTTACAATACCAGCGAAGCGATGTGTATGTGATGGTTAGTTCAAGTACTTCAAAATATTGAGTCTGTACGGCGGTTTTGGAGATTGAGTGCATTAGGATGAGTGGGGAAAATGAATGCACTGGTGATGTGCATTCGACATTTGACATTTTGGGTCAGTGTTCATGTCAACTTTCTAAAAACGGGCAACAAAGGAATCTTTCAGAGGGGGTTGACTGGGGAAATGCCTGAAAATGTGCATTTTTGCACTCTGAATCCAGCCATTCACTGCCCACTCAGCCAACTGAAACCATCCTGGCTTTATATGAAAGCTGATATTGTAAGCTGCACGAGTATGTGCTCATCCATGTAAGTCACAGTGCGCGCAAATTGACGGGGGTCAAAGCTCACCTTGACTGCCCAAACCCTAATTGGTGCCTTTCTATGGGAAAACAGCACATGTTGAGCCACATCACCACGCACTTCATCTTTTCACTTAATATTTTTTGCAATCATATTTGTTTATTACAACAACACCATACCACACAAAAGTATGCCATTTGGTGGAGATGGTGATCTGCTGTGAAGATTTTGTGGTGAAAAGTGGGGTCCACGCCGCGGAAAATCAGACATGTGCGCCCTAAGTTGCTATGTTCAAGCTTAGATGCAAATAAAAATTCAGAGCACGCCTGCCTCTGGGTGCTAAGCTTAAACATAGCAACTTAGGGCGCACGTGCTCAATTCACATTTTTAAAAGACCCTTTTTTTTGGCTCAGTCAGACCCTCTGGGAATCTTTAATGAAATCTGCACGGCGCCTTACCTGTTCTTTAAAGTCAGGTGGATGTAGACTGGCACGCAGTAGCACACCTAGCACACAGCAGGAAAATTCATGTTTTCTTCAGCCTTTTGTTTGATATCGATTGATTGACTGGCATACTGGAGTCTTTTGTGACTTTCTTTTTCTTCTTTGAATGTTGACCAGCACAAACTAGCACACGAACATACTGCACGTAGTGTTTAGCACACAAATTGCACACTGCACACAACAATATGCACAAATACGACACGCCAAACTACGCGCAGATCGCACTCACACGGCCACTACACACCATACTAAAATGCGCTCACAATGCAGATCGCCCTCGCACGGCCCACTACAATCCACCTTCATACCACACTAAAATGCACTTACTATGCAGACTGCTGTGCAGCCAGTGATGGCAAAGATTTTTTCCGCTGCATTGGGAAAGGCATAAGCCGTGGCCAAAGCAGCGCCTGTGAGTGCTGTGGTCTCAACGACCTGCGTGTGCGTCCGGTGATATGAGCCAAGCACATAAGACACGACGACACAACAATTACAGTACCCCTCATCCATCTGCGGTGGGAAAGGCATAAGCCGCGGCCAAAGCAGGGCCTGTGTGTGTTTTTGTGTGTGTGTGTGTGTATGTGTGTGTGTGTGTGTGTGTGTGTGTGTGCTGTCGTGGCCTTAACAACCTGCGTGTGCGTGAGTGGTTGGCGGCGTCAGGGCTTGAATACAAGCAAGCATATGCCAAGCCAGTGAAGGTGCTGTAGTGGCAAAAAAGGGTTTTCAACAACCTGCGTGCGTGCATATCAAAACGGTAGACTTGGCACAAAGTAAACGATAGGGCACAATTCCTCTCACTGGACACAATCCCACTCACCCACTTGCCTGAAGCAAAAAAAACTGGTGAGGGCCACATTAAAAACCTATAAAAAGCAGCACAAGGAGCAGAGGCCCAATGGCCTTTTTGCCCCAAGCACAGCCACACACTGGGATTCCTTGTGGTGTATCAAAGGAGGCTTATCATGCCCAAGATTAGACATTAAAAAACGACCGCACTCACCCATCTACCCCAGGCAAAGGGTGCATCCTCTCCCATGAGGGCCACGTCCACACTGGACCTCAGCGCATACACTGACGTGACCTACAAGAGCACACACATGATGCAGAGTGTGTAGAGAAATATGATCTATAGTGAGCCTATGAGTGAATATGATCAAGAGTGCAATGATGAGGATATATGATCTAGAGTGCAATGATGAGGATGTATGATCGGGAGTGTGATGATCAGGATGTATGATGTAGAGTGTGCCGATGAGGATGTATGATCAGGAGTGTGGTGATCAGGATGTATGATCGAGGGTGTGATGATGAGGATATATGATCTAGAGTGTGCCGATGAGAATATGTGATATATGATATAGGGTGTGATGATGAGAATGTATGGTCAAGAGTGTGATGACGAGGGTATGACAGTATAGCCAGGGTCGAGAAAGAAATGTAAAAGAGCGGCAATCGAGTAGACTCTGAGAAGTGGTGGGGCGAACGCAATTACAGAATTACATTGCATGCACAGAATTACACTGCATCTAGTAGAATCACACAGCATATAGTAGAATTACACAGAATCTAGTAGAATTACACAGAATCTAGTAGAATTACACAGAATCTAGTAGAATTACACAGCATCTAGTTGTACAGACTTTTACTGCATCACGACTGAATACTGACTTGCGAGCGTTCCAACAGAGTGACAGATTTGGAATTTACAGCGTGCAGCCTCACGGCATAATTGTGTGCAAGATGTCAGAGCTAACACAAAAGGGAGTACCCTGTAGGAAAAATGCTCACGTTGCAACAAAGGTGGCGTGTGAAATGTCAGATCATAAAAAGTGAAATATAGGTGCCGGAGTGCGTCGGGAGAGATGTAAGTAGGATTTCAGGGAACGGAGGGTGAGACATGAAAGTCAGAGTGAGATGAAAAAGGTGCAGAGAACCTAGGAGCACTATACTGCCAGGTTGCCAATGGAAAAAAATGACGCCTTATTGTGCTTGTGCTTGAGTAAAGCTAACTTTTTGCTAGTGTGAAAAGCAACCACCAACAAAAGACATTCCACCATGCTGGTGCACAAGTTCAGCAAACAACCCAATCTCTGCTTTAAGAGGTAACTACCCTTGATCATGAAAAAGTCAAGCTACACACTGCCAGTGCACCAAGTACACAAACAATGAAACATTTCACTGCGCTGGTGTATAAGCAGAAGACGCACAGCATGCACCTGACCACGCCTATGCACAAGCAGAGCAATAATTGCTGAGTTCAATGAAAACTTAATAGCAATCCAGTTCTTGGAGTGTGGGCAAAATCACTCCTATCACTCCTAACACTCCTCCTTGTAGGCAGTTTTGCCGCTAAACCAAAACGCTGTCGATAGACCAGGTGTAAGAAGGATGGTTCCCACAGCGCAAGCTGTGACAAGACAATTCCAACTGATATTCGGTTGCACTTGCCTCCAAGGACGTGAGTACTTCTGCAGCAGGCTGCAGAGTACTCTGTAGTTCTTGGCGTGTGAGTGAACCCACTCCTATCACTCCTCCTTGTAGGCAATTTCGCCGCCATCTCATGATGCAAGCGTAATAGAACTAAAACCGCAAGCCAAACAGTGCACCTCACCATGCCTATGCACCATGCCTATGCACCTCACCATGCCAATGCACCATGCCTATGCACCTCACGATGCCTATGCACCATGCCTATGCACCTCACCATGCCTATGCACCATGCCCATGCACTTCACCATGCCTATGCACCATGCCTATGCATCTCACCATGCCTATGCACCATGCCCATGCACTTCACCATGCCTATGCACCATGCCTATACACCTCACCATGCCTATGCACAAGTAGAGCAGCAAGCTGCCGTACAAAGCTAAGGCGGCAAAGACAGGGGCATTCCCCAAGATGTCGTTCATCCTGTGATGTGTGTGTGTGTGTGTGTGTGTGTGTGAAAGTGTGTGTGTTGAGTGTTTGTGTGTGAGCAAAGAAATCAGGGCGAGGAAGCCACCTCCTCCTCACGTGATGTTGCTGTGCGTACTTGAATCGTACAAAGTAGTAGCATTGTATTTATTTGGTACTTAGTAGTTTCTTTATATCTACAGAAACAAAACCAACACAGTCCTCACATGCTGTTGCTTTGTGTGTCTGGGCCATATCGGAGATCATCATCTTACAACCACTTTTAAAAAACCAACACGGTGCTTACATGATGTTGCTTTGTGTGTTTGAACCATAAGTAGCCGCCCCAAAAAGACCCATGGACCCGTACACGCCGCAGGCAACACCTGCGTGATTGAAAACCAGGATATAGAGTTTACAGAATTTACAGAGTAAGCCATCAGTCAAAAAGTGCGACTGTTAGGCTGCGTATGAAAACATGTTGAGTGTAGAACTTAAGTGTAATAACAAAGTGTAATTGTAAACAAAGTGTTGTAACAAAGTGTAATAACAAAGTGTACGCTTAGCCTTTATGATCTAGTTTATGTGTACACGCCGCAGGCAACACCTGCGTGCATGAAATCCAGAATATGGGTATGCAACTTTAGTGTGCACGGAAACTAGATCATAAAGGACACGCGTACACTTTGTTATTACACTTTATTACAACACTTTGTTTACAATTGGGTTTAGGGTTTAGGGTTAGGTTTAGTGTGCACGGAAACTAGATCATAAAGGCTACGCGTACACTTTGCAGGCATCACCTGCGTGCTTGAAATCCAGAATATGGATATGCTGAGACAGAGTAGGATCTCTGCAAGCAACTCTTGTGTGAGTGAAGACCAGATGAAAGAGATACACAGCGTATATTTTACAAGCAGTTCTAGTGTGCATGGAGACTAGATCATAAAGACTTAGCTAAACATACACTTTGCAAGCAACGTGCGTGTGCATAAAAACTAGATTATAAAGACTAAGCGTACACTTTGCAAGCAGCATGTGAGTGCACGGAAACTAGATCAAAACTTAGCAAGCAACCTGAGTGTGCATGTTAATAAAAGCAAAGAGGCTTAACGTACACTTTGCAAGCAACATGCGTGTGCACGGAAACTAGATCATAGAGGCCAAACATACACTCAGCAGCTAACACCAGTGGAACCAAATGCCTAGAGCATAATTCAATGACACGTGGTCGCTCGCTATTGTCAATTTGTGTCGTGTCGTGTCAAATTGACGAGGAAGGCATGCACCACATCATTGCAGTCACCATCCCAGTTAAGTTAAAACCTTTAACGCATGATCACTCAGTCTTAAGTCATATAGAAAGCATCCGGACCTCTTAACCTCCTTTTGTTCCTTTACACCCACCGTATTAAACTGCCTACCAGCGAATAACATCAAACTAAGCGTAGTTTTGGTTACCCCAGATTTCCACACTAATTGCAATGTTCTCAGCGGGGACACACACATCCTGAGCCAGTGCATATGCTCGTACTGCATCGCGCACACACAAACACAATCACACCACGCAACGCAAACCTTTTGTACTGCTTTTCCATCCATGCACTGTACCTGGTTACATTGCATTGCATTTCTGACAGCACAGGCATGGCACCTTCCTAAGATCCGTACAAGACATCTACCAGGCCGGCACCATTTGCGCGCGCGCGCACTCACACACACACACACACACACACACACACACACACACACACACACACACAAACACACATACACACAAATCCCTCTGTAATCCATGCCAGTAGCGTAAATACACTATCCGCGCTTATTCTTGCACTTGCATACCCCAAGCCGTGCGCACTCCCAAAGTGGCAATAGCTCTGGCACTTTATGGAAACAAACCACCATCATTATGATAGTGCATTTCATGTCATAATAAGGTTGGCCAGACCGTATATATTCACCGCATTTGACAATATATTTGACAATTTCCATGCAAAAATACCGTATGTACACTGTATATACTTCTTATGCTTAACCTTATAATGACATAAAAAGCACAATCATCACCTTTTCCCATTCCTCCCCTATTCCTCTCTTTAAAATCCTTGCATTCCATACAACATTCTTGCGTTCCATACAATATCCTTGCGTTCTATACAGCACTCTTTGTTCAAATAATATGACAGACAAAGTAACCTCACGTTGTTACACGCACCTAGTGTTGTTACACGCACCTAGTGTCGTTACACGCACCTAGTATCGTTACACGCACCTAGTATCGTTACACGCACCTAGTATCGTTACACGCACCTAGTATCGTTACACGCACCAAGTGTTGCTACACGCACCTAGTGTCGTTACACGCACCTAGTGTCGTTACACGCACCTAGTGTTGTTACACGCACCTAGTATTGTTACACGCACCTAGTGTTGTTACACGCACCTAGTGTTGTTACACGCACCAAGTGTTGTTTCACACCAAGTGTTGTTACACCAAGTGTTGTTACACACACCAAGTGTCGTTACACGCACCTAGTGTTGTTACACGCACCTAGTGTCGTTATACGCACCTATTGTTGTTACACGCACCAAGTGTTGCTACACGCACCAAGTGTTGTTACACGCACATAATGTTGTTACACGCACCTAGTGTTGTTACACGCACCTAGTTTTGCTACACGCACTTAATGTTGTTACACGCACCTAGTTAACAGACTCTGCCTATGACTATGATACGCACCGACCTTAATTGGCCGTCTTCCACTTCTATTTTCCTTTCAAAGTAAACGCGTGAGGACACCTCAACGTCGTTGTGCTTGTTGTTTTACTATTACGCTGTGCAATCTAAGCATCACGCACCCTTATAATAACAACTCACCCCACAGCACAATGTGTACCGCCTGCTCCGAAAGCTTTACCCCACGGGGCCCATCATCTGGCATCTCATTCAGGAGCGGCAGCAAGAAGGGCTGTGCAAGACAATTATTAAACAATTAGTTCAAAGCATGGTGCATTGTAAGAAAATTTAAAAATTGTGTGGCAGTCAGTTGCCTAGCATCTCAGGAGTGGTAGCGATAGGAAGGGGTGTGTGAGACACACACTTATCCGATTAATTGCAAGGCACATGCAAACGAGGGTGTATTGTTTGGGGCGTACACGTGTGTTTTGTAATCCGTCGTCTGCTGCTGATCATTGTGTTGAAACACTCACACACAAACACACATCAGAAGCCCCCACACCATTGGAAAGCACGCGCTGGAATGCCAATGGGGCGGAAGCCCCATGTGTAGGGCTGGCCAGAACCATATAGTATGTATACGGTATTTTGGCAGGGAAACCACCAAATATGCGGTCGTATACAGCTAATGTATTCAGTCCTGGCCAACCCTACCCATGTGCGTTAAGCACCCAACACAAAACCTTGTAAAGCACACTTAAAAATTCTAAAGGGTGCAGGCTTAATGCCGTTAACACAGCCTACAACGCACCTGCATGTAGAATGCAAAGCCAAGAATGGCAAAGCCTTCTGGCATACTCTCCAGCCCTCCCTCGCCCCAACCCAAAGGGAGCTCCCCATCCCGGATGGCAGGCATACCTTTGAGACAGGCGTACACACATTTGTAGTATGGGATGGAGTGTGTGTGTATGTGTGCGTGTATCTGTAGGTGTGCGTGTGTGTATGTGTGTGTGTATGTGTGTATGTGTGTGTGTGTGTGAACGTGTGTGTGTGTGTGTGTGCGTGCGTGCCTGTGTGTGTGTGTGCCTGCGTGTGTTTGTGTGTGCCTGAGTGTCAATTGCAAGGAGAGGACATATTTTACAAATACCTAGATTGGCAACAGAAGCTGCAATGCACGTCACACAAACAACGTGGAAGTATGATAAAGCAGTCAAAATACGCGTCTCAGGATCTGTACCCTCTTTACAAACACTCCTCATATTTGTTTGCAGTGCTTTACACACGCAGCCTAGCAGTCGCACTTTTTGACTGATGACTTAATTTGTATATTTGTAACCTGTAACCTGCACCCTCTTTAACTAATGAAATGTGCCAATGCATCCGCCTAAGACACATCTTTGTGCGTGTCATTGACAGATTTGGCAAACCTCTAGGGTACCCCAGAAACGAGGAGACAAGGCGGCGTTATGGATCCTGCTGGTGTGGACTCTGTGACTTTTTGTGGTGTGGTGTGTGTTGTCATGCAAGCTTCGTGTGATGTTATATGTAGAATCGGCCAGGACCAAAAAAAAATGTTTGTATACGGTATTTTTGGCAGGAAAATCACCAAATATACGGTCAAATACAGCGTATATATACAGTTCTGGCACACCCTGGTTATATGACTGGCACATGGCACTGGTTTTCTCTCCCTGCACACCCGTTCTGATGGCTTTGGTGACGACCAACGATACGAGTACGATCACGACAACAACTCCAAGGGTTGCAGCCTTCTCCAGGGCCCTAATGTGACGGCGAAGGGAGAGGGGGAAGAGCACACACAGCACCACTCCCACCTGGAAGGAAATCGAGGGAGAGGCACGTAAGTGAGTGATTGATGCTGTGTGTGACATTGTGTACGCACGCTTTGGACAGCAGAGGCATGGACAGCAGAGGCTTGGATGGGGATGGCCTAACAGTGTATTCACATGCAGTGTGTTCTTGCAGGAGAGGTCCAAAGCGCACAGTGCATGTCCGGCTCTGGCCAGCCTTGTGCATGGGTGGGTACCCAAAAAGAGAACCCTCAATGTATTGCTAAGTAGCGTCCATGGTATTGATGGGGTCCTAACTTCTAAAGTGCAAAAGTAATGTTGGCCAGACCCATATATTTATGGAGCATATACGGTGTATATATATATGGTTTTCGCAGGGAAATCACCAAATATACGGTCATATACGGTGTATTTGTATGGTTCTGGCCAACCCTACAAAACAAGGTTATGTAGAATTGCTTTCATGTGCACATATCTGCACCATGAATAAAACGTTAGTCAAACACAATTCTTACATAACCACTAGATAGCCACATTCAACCCACGCTTCTTCTAAATGTATACATACCACCCATCATTCACACAAAGATAGGCACACAAACATAAACACACACAGAAATACACACAGGCCCACAAACATACTTACCACCAATTGCACACAGCACAAACTGCCCGTCTTTTTCACACCACTCATACACAGCACAGGAAGCTTAAAAAATTCAGACCACGCCTCTAGTTTACAGCCTACGATGCCACAACACACAAGCATAGCCCAATTTACAAGCACCGGAAGCTTAAAGAGTTCAGACCAGATGGTATGTGCACGACTGTTCTTGCGACTAGGAAAGATACCAACAGACAAATATAAGTGGAGGCAGTCCCCACGAGTGGCACACCCTAAAGTGTGCTGTTTAGCTTTCTGCCTATTCCATGCGCCCAATTGCCTCCCCCAAGCTGAACCAACATGTTCAAAAACATGTTTGAGCCTTATAGCAAAGAACTCGGTGGTTTAGATGGGGACATTACGTCTATTACAGGCGCTACGTCTATTGCACTCTGCTGCAATTGGGCAGGGAAATGGCAAACCACCAAACTTGCTCCAATCCAATTGTGCTCCAGCGCATAGGCCTCTGTTTCATTCTGCTGTAACACTGTTGTGTCAAGAATGGTGCTCGAGGTCTGGATGGTGTATACTGAAGAGGTGTGTGACCTGACTGTGTGTGTGTGTGTGTGTGTGTGTGAACGTGTGTGTGTGTGCGTGCGTGCATGTGTGTGTGTGCCTGTGTGTGTGCGTTGGTTTGAAGTAAGGAAGTTTTCTGCATCCATGATCCATGAGATAAATCTGCACTCTGCACCCTGACTGCGCCAAATGTGCAAGCTTCCACAAGCTTCACATGGTGCCAAAGCTAGGCACCAAATGTGTTTGATAAGTTTTGTGAGGATCAGTGCCGTTCCAAAGCTGCCACACAGCTGCTTTCCAATTTTCGCAGAAGCACAGCAACAGTCCTCCCAAACTTTGTTTAGACGTGCAAGCCATTTTGACCTGAGGCCTTAACACAAAATGGCCCAATTTTCGGTAGGCCAGCTTGGGGACGACCTAGGATCTGTAAATATAGCCCTTACCATCACTGACCCATCCTGCGGGCCTGGAAGACACTCCTAACAGCTTGCTGCCATGTTACAGACAACATGTTACCACTATAACAGACAAAAACAAGCTGCCACTATCACAAACAACAACATGTCATCTGTATACTATCACAGACAAAAGCTTGAATGTCGTGTGTCTGCGCTGTTTCCCTCTTACTCCACATTAAGGAGACTGGAGCAAATAAAGCCTGTAGTAAATCTCCCTTACCATTACAGGGCGCCCATCGTCTTGCAGGGCCAGGAGGGCACTCCTGAGAAGTTGCTGGGAAGGCCCGTCTGATCCTTCCTCAACGCTCAATCCCTTTGAACATAAAGCTGCCATGCTTTTCCCCTGAAAGAATGCCGACACATCAAGCACATGTCCCACATATGTGATAAACAAGGCAGTAGACAATAAATTGCGTGGAAGGGCAACCACTTAGTATCGATGAAGGGAGAGGAGCCGGTTAGGGGCCGGGTACCAGTCAAGTGGCGTGCATCCCTTCCTATTCGAAGTTTGATTCAGTGTGGACGTGTGGACTACCAGGATTGTGCTCAGACTTTTTAAATGGCAGACACAGAAGCAAATATTTCATATCGCACACACCATGTCTGAAAGGAAGGCCATGCCTCCAGCGATTGTGCCAAATAGCAACAGCAGCAGTGACAGCTGGCACGTGACCTGCACAGAGACGGAGAGGAATTGTTACATGCAAGGTAACACTTCCTAATGAAAACGTGTGTACATGTACATACGTCAATAAGTAAGCAGCGATAGCTTGGATATTTTAACCAGAATAAGTGAATCCATGACTAATGCCAGATGAATGCAACATTGGTTATCTTAAGTGCCGAGCAAACAAAAAAACCCAGCTCTGATTCACGCTCTTACTCCCCTATCTCCATATTTTTTAGCAAAAATCTGCCTCACGCAAGGCAGCGTCCCTGTGCTTGGATCCCGCTCAGCCCTTTTCAGCCTTCTCAGCAACTACCTTAGCTTTTCGTCCCCCCGCAAATTCTGCCAGCCCTTCATACGTGTACCGTCCTGTGATTGCAGCAGCTCTCACCTGCGTGCGTGTGAGTGGTTTGCATGGGTTTCAGCGTGAGCGTGAGCTTGCATGTGCCTGTGCACAAGGTGCTCTTGAGCTGATTGATGCTCACTTATTATATGCATATGCTCACTTGTTATATGCTATGCAACCAACAGAACTACACTTTAAGAAACAAGTACCAGCCAACAGCACGTGAGGTCGTTGGCAAAGCCCACAAGCACAGCTGTGAAGCAACCTGCAAGCACAGACGACAAGGCAGAAAACGAGACCAATTATAATATATAATACAGAACAAATGGAGGGAACTGTAAGTTGGCAGGCAGGGTTCTCAAGGTGGTTCCACAGCATATAAGCCGTGACTGTCAACAGTCTGACATACCTCCAAAAACACCAAGCTTCGAGAAGGCGTACGGTACAGGCAAGACAGTGCTTCCAAGCACTCCGAGGCTGACATTGAAAGTGCGTATGTTTGGATGAGCGTGTGTATACCTATGTGCGTACTCTTACTTGCGTGCATGCGCATGTTTGGATGAGTGTGTATTTATTTTGCGTGTTCTTGTGCAGCGTTTCTGTATGGTGCGAGTGAGTGAATGCACCTAAGGGTGACGACAGCCGAGTATAGAACTCTTATGCTGCTTTCTCTCCTCCTGCGCTCAGGCTCCACAAGCAGGAAGCCCTCCATTCAATCTTCTAAACAAAAAGATAATGACCAAACCAGAGGTACGCTTTCCAATAGGGTGATAGGTGATTAATTATTAATTCAGGAAATATTTTCGCGTTTTGTGTTTCCAATGGGGTGATTGATTAATTACCGTGATTATCATAATAAATAAAAGAAGATTTTCTGAAATAATCATGGGGAGGG
>Ga0307945_1000907_pt1 | contig 22062 bp, 18 predicted proteins | sample OrgLakmetagen228_FD_201818 | JGI IMG/M metagenome (GOLD analysis project Ga0307945, IMG submission 201818) | Saline water microbial communities from Organic Lake, Antarctica - #228 | ecosystem: Environmental > Aquatic > Non-marine Saline and Alkaline > Saline | place: Antarctica: Organic Lake...
GTGGCTCAGTGGCAGTTCATCACCGGCACTAGCGGGCTGGTACTGCTCCAAAATCGCCTGGGCAACGACTGTGGGCTCACCATCGTTCAGTGCATAGTAATGACCGGCAATGCCTTGCATGTCATCAAACTCGAACACCATGTCGGTCACCAGGTCGGCCTTGGCCAGCCGGGCGGCGCGTTCAGCATGGTCGACGTTGTCGCCCAGCTGTCTGGCGATGTAGCCAGCGATGGCACTCAGTCGGGAGGCCTTGTCATACAGTGAGCCCAGTTGCTGCTGAAAAGTGACTGACTTGAGTTTCTCGACACGATCTGAAAGCGGCGTTTTCCGGTCGGTTTCCCAGAAGAAGGCGGCATCGGCCAGACGCGGGCGAATCACCCTTTCATTCCCGGCGATTACCTGGGCCGGATCTTTGCTTTCCAGGTTGGCGATAAACACAAAGCGGGGAGCCAGATCGCCATTCTGGTCGAGCGTCGGGAAATATTTCTGGTGTTCCTGCATCGACGATACCAGCGCTTCAGCGGGTACTGACAGAAAACGGGGTTCAAAACTGCCCACCAGGGCGACCGGCCATTCGTTCAGTGAGGTGACTTCATCAAGCAGGTCGGCGTCAATCACAACCTCGACCCCGGCAGCCTTGGCGGCTGCGATAGCCTGGGTTTCTATGTAGTCACGCCGTTCGTTAAACGAAGCGACGACCTTGCCCTGGCTGCGCAGGGTATCGGCATAGGCGGCCGGTGCCGGAATGTCGATATCAAAGGGTGCATGGAAGCGATGACCCCGGCTCAGGCGACCGGATTTGATGCCATAGACGCTCGCTGGAACGACCTCGTTGCCGAGCAGCATGACCAGCCACTGCACCGGACGCACAAACTCATCACGGCTTGTGCCCCAGCGCATGCGTTTGGGAATCGGTAATGTATCCAGCACTTGCTGGACCAGCTCAGGCAACAGATCGGCGGTGGTTTTGCCGGGTTCAACGCCGCGATAGACCAGCCATTCACCCTTGTCGGTTGTCATACGCTCCAACGCATCAACACTGACGTTGTTGGCGCGGGCAAACCCCTCAGCGGCTTTGGTCGGTTTGCCGCCGGCATCGAAGGCCGCTTTAACGGCAGGACCGCGACGTTCGAAGGTTTCGTCCGGTTGCGCCAGCCCCAGATCCCGTATCCACAGCGCAAGGCGGCGTGGCGCACCATAACGTTCGGTTTCGCCGAAGCTCAGCCCAGCGTCCTTCAAACGCTGAATCAGGCCTTCGGCGAAGGCGTCCTGCAACGATTTCAGAGCCTTGGGCGGCAATTCTTCGGTGCCCAGTTCAATCAGAAAATCTGCCTGTGTCATGGTGGTCTTAATCCTTGTTCTCGGCACTGAGAATTTCATCGCGCAACGCGGCAGGCGCCATTGGGAAGCCCATCGCTTTGCGGGCCTCGTAGTAGGCACGGGCGACATCCCGGGACAGGGTGCGAATGCGCAGAATATAACGTTGGCGCTCGGTCACCGAGATAGCGTGTCGGGCATCGAGCAGGTTAAAGGTGTGACTGGCCTTGAGAATTTGCTCATAGGCGGGTAGCGGCAAGTTCAGGTCAATCAGCTTGCGTGCTTCCCCTTCGTGGTATTCAAACTGACGAAACAGATTGTCAACATCGGCGTGTTCAAAGTTGTACTTGGACTGTTCGATTTCGTTCTGAAGATAGACATCGCCATAGGTGACCTTGCTGCCATCCGGGCCGATGGTCCAGACCAGATCGTAGACATTGTCGACGTCCTGAATGTACATCGCCAGCCGTTCCAGTCCGTAGGTTAATTCACCCGAAACCGGGTAGCACTCGATGCCACCGACTTGCTGAAAGTAGGTGAACTGGGTCACTTCCATACCGTTGAGCCAAATTTCCCAGCCCAGACCCCAGGCCCCCAGCGTCGGATTTTCCCAGTTATCTTCCACAAAGCGGATGTCGTGAACCAGCGGGTCAACGCCAATGGCCTCCAGTGAACCCAGGTAGAGTTCCTGAATGTTGCTCGGGTTGGGCTTCAGAATGACCTGATACTGGTAGTAGTGCTGCAACCGGTTCGGATTTTCGCCATAGCGACCGTCGGTCGGTCGCCGGGATGGCTGCACGTAAGCCACGTTCCAGGTCTCCGGACCCAGCGCACGCAAAAACGTCGCCGGGTGGCTGGTCCCGGCCCCGACTTCCATATCCAGCGGCTGCAGGATCACACAACCCTGGTCTGCCCAGTATTGCTGCAGCGTCAGAATCAGGCCCTGGAAGGTGTTCCTATTCCGGTCTCTGGTTGAGTCTTTCGGTCGTGTTGTCGATGGCTTGGTCTGTTCAGTCACAGCGAAACATCCTGATGTCGGAAGGTCAAAAATCAAACGCCGCATTATACATAGGCGGTGAGGTGCGGTCACTGAGGCTGGCACGCTGACCGGCTCGCGGCGCAGTTGCGACAGTGCGTTGGGTTAACTGCGCCAGAAATGCGGTGAAAACAGCACCAGCAAAGTGAAAATCTCCAGTCGGCCGAGCAGCATGGCGACGCACAGCACCCACTTGGCCATGGTCGGAATGTTGCTGTAATTCTCGGCGACGTCTCCCAGCCCCGGGCCAAGGTTATTGAGCGAGGCGGCAACAGCCGACCAGCTGGTGATAAAATCCATGCCGGTAGCGAGCAGCGCAAACAGGATGACACCATAGACCAGGATGTACATGCTGAAGAAGCCCCAAACGGCTTCGATAATTCGATCACCGACCGGACGCTTGCCGATTTTGATCGGAAATACGCCGGCGGGGTGAATCAGTCGTTTGATTTCGCGCAGCCCCTGCTTCAGCAGCAGCATGGTACGAATAACCTTTATGCCGCCAGCGGTAGACCCGGCGCAGCCACCGATGAACGACGCCAGTATCAGGAAAAACGGGAGATACAGCGGCCAGGCAGCAAAGTTGGCGGTACCGTAACCGGTGGTGGTGAGCAGGGAGACCGCTTCGAACAGACCATAACGCAGTGAGTCGCCGGGGCTGTACGTTTGAGTAATCATCAGGGTGACGGTCGTCATCACTACAAAAATCAGCAGGATAGCCATGAAAAACCGGTATTCGGGGTCGAGCAGGTATTGTTTGATGCTGCGGTTGCGCCAGGCCACAAAGTGCAAGCCAAAGTTGGCGATCGATAACACCATAAAGACGACTGCGACCATTTCTATGGCGACACTGTCAAAATAGCCGATGCTGGCATCATGAGTGGAAAAGCCGCCTATGGCGACGGTCGAAAAGCTGTGCGCGATGGCGTCAAACGCAGTCATGCCTGCGGCCCAGTAGCTCAATGCGCAGGCGATCGTCAGCGTCAGATAAATATACCAGAGCGCCTTGGCTGTCTCGGTGATACGGGGGGTGAGTTTGGTGTCTTTAACCGGACCCGGCGTTTCGGCCCGGTAAAGCTGCATGCCACCAATACCAAGCATCGGCAGCACGGCCACGGCTAACACGATAATGCCCATGCCTCCCATCCACTGCAGTTGCTGGCGGTAAAACAGCAGGCTTTTAGGTAAATTATCCAGCCCTACCACCACGGTGGCGCCGGTGGTCGTCAGAGCGGAGAAACTTTCAAAAAATGAATCGGTGTAGGTGGTTGTGGCCGCCGGTGCCAGATGGACTGGTAGCGAACCCGCCAGCCCGAGAACCAGCCAGAACAGAACCGTAATCACAAAGCCATCCCGAGTTCTGAGCTCGCCTTGGTAGTTGCGCACCGGCATCCAACCGACAAAGCCCGCAAATAGCGTCAGTAAAAACCCGAGAATGAAGGCGTTGTGAATGCCATCCTGGTAATAGAAAGAAACCAGGACAGAGGGCAGCATCGACAGGCTGAACACCATCAACAGCAATCCCAGAACCTTGATGGTCATTCGATAATGCATCGTTCGGGTTAACTCCTACTGTCTGATTTCAGGGTTGAACACTTTAATGCTGGCAATCTAAAAGGGTTGCAGGGTCGCTTCATGTAACAGCGGGCAGGACGGCCGCGTCCCGCACGGCGGCACAGGGATGTGCCTCCGTGCGGGGTGCAATGAAGTGGGCCTGTGACCCGCACTCGCGCCACAACACCGTGCTGCTCTTTATTCAACTACAGATTAAAAAAACGTCAGTCCCACCTGGAACAGCCGTTCTACATCATTGATTCGTCGTTTGTCGATCAGGAACAGAATAACGTGATCGTGTGATTCGATGGTCAGATCATCGCGGGCAATCAGTACCTCTTCGTTGCGCACGATGGCACCGATGGTACAGCCCTCCGGCAAATCAATGTCTTCGATCAGGCGACCAACAACTTTAGACGACTTCCTATCACCGTGGGCGATGGCCTCAATGGCTTCGGCGGCCCCGCGGCGCAGTGAATGCACATTGACGATGTCGCCACGACGAACGTGTGTCAGCAGGCTGCCAATGGTGGTTTGCGACGGTGATATGGCCACATCTATTTCGCCGCCCTGAACCAGATCGACATAGGCCGAGTTGTTGATCAGGGTCATCACTTTTCGCGCGCCAAGTCGTTTGGCCAGCATTGACGCCATGATGTTGGCCTCGTCGTCATTGGTCAGCGCCAGGAAAATGTCCGACTCTTCAATGTTTTCGTCAAGCAGCAAGTCCTGGTCCGAGGCGTCGCCGCGCAGCACCACTGCGTGGTTCAGATGCTCGCTGAGCCAGTGGCAGCGGTCCTCACTGCGCTCCAGTACCTTGACTGAATAGCGACCTTCAAGGCCCAGCGCCAGGCGGAACCCAATGTTGCCGCCGCCAGCAATAATGATGCGTTTGTAAATGCGTTCCTTGTGCCTCAGCTCGCTCATCACGGCACGAATATCAACGCGCGCCGCGATGAAAAACACCTCGTCTTCAGCCTCGATCACTGTCGATCCCTGGGGAATGATGGGCCGATCTTTGCGGAAAATCGCGGCGACCCGGGTTTGCACTGAGGGCATGTGCTGTTTCAGAAAGCGCAGTTCCTGACCGACCAGCGGACCGCCGTGATACGCCTTGACGGCGACCAGTTGCACGCTACCCCCGGCGAAATCCAGCACCTGCAAGGCGCCCGGCGTTTCGATAAGCCGTTGAATGTAGTTGGTGACCAATTGCTCTGGGCTGATCAGCACATCAACCGGCATAGCCTCGGGGATGAAGAGTTTTTCGCTGTGCTGAGTGTATTGCTGGCTGCGGATTCGGGCGATTTTTGTGGGCGTGCGAAACAACGTATGCGCTACCTGGCAGGCTACCATGTTGACTTCGTCACTGCTGGTCACAGCAATCAGCAAGTCAGCGTCTTCGGCGCCGGCCTGGGCCAATATATTGGGTAAAGACGCCATGCCGGTTACGGTGCGAATATCGAGCCGGTCCTGCAGGTTGCGCAGCCGCTCAACATCGGTATCAACCATGGTGATGTCGTTGTCTTCACTGGCCAGATTTTCCGCCAGGGTAGCGCCCACCTGGCCGGCACCCAACAAGATAATTTTCACGCCTGATTCCTTTTCTGTGCTGGTCAGCGGCTCCCAGGCTTAACCAGCCACTTTTTCGAGCAGCGCAAAATAAAATCCGTCGTGGCCGCCCGGCTTCGGCAGCCACTGTACCCCGACCTCGACCCTGGCGTCACCCGTCAGTTGCAGTTCGACCAGGCGGGCATCAGCCTGGCGCTGCAAAAAAGCGATAACGCGTTCGGAATTCTCGCGCTGCAACAATGAGCAGGTTGCATACAGCAGAGTGCCGCCGGGTTTAAGCGTTTGCCACAAGCGATGCAGCAACTGATCCTGTACCTGGGTCAGAAACTCTACGTCTTTCGGTTTGCGCAGCAGTTTGATGTCCGGGTGGCGCCTGATAACACCGGTGCCCGAACAAGGCGCGTCCAGCAGTATGCGATCGAATGCTGTGCCATCCCACCAGCTGTTCAGATCACCGCCATCGGCGGCTTTCAGATCGGCATGCAGTCCAATCCTGTCCAGATTTTCCTGCACCCGTTCCAGTCTGCCAGCGTCAATGTCGAGTGCGGTCAACTGTACGTCGGCACGCTCCAGCAAGTGGCCGGTTTTTCCGCCGGGGGCAGCGCAGGCATCGAGTATGCGGTCGCCATTGTGAGGGTCGAGCAAGAAAGCACACTGCTGCGCGGCTTCATCCTGAACGCTGACCCGGCCCTGATCAAAGCCGGGTAATTGAAATACACCGACCGGCTGTTCCAGAGTAACGGCAGAGGCAGTAACAGCGGAGGCCGACAGAGCAAGGCCGGACGCCTCGGCTTGCGCAACCCAGTCCTCGCGGCTGCCCTGGCGCTGATTAACGCGCAGGGTCATCGGTCCCTGTTCGTTGCTGCTGGCCAGAATTTCGAGCCATTGCTCGGGGTAGTCCTTGCGCAATTGGCGAGTCAGCCATCCAGGCATGGCGTGCTTGTTTTGCAATTTATCGGTCAGGTCGTCACGTTCACGCTGAAAGCGACGCAGGGCTGCATTCAGCAGAGGTTTGGCCCAGGGCCTTTTCAGAGGTTTGGTGGCATCGACGGTCTCGTTGATGGCCGCGTGTTCCGGTACGTCCAGATACTGCAACTGGTAGAGGCCGACCAGCAAGAGCATGTGCACGACCCGCTCTTTGTGCTGAATCGGTTTGTCGAGCAATGTGCGCGCCATTTCGTCGAGACTCAGATAGTGCCTGACAGTGCCGTAGACCAGCTTCTGGAATAGTCCGCGATCCGATTCATCAAGTGTATCGCGGTTACGTGGCAGCAAGTCGCTCAGCGACCGGCCGTGGTCGGCTACTTTCAAGACTGTTTGAGCGGCCAGGGCACGGACATTAGGGTTCATCGGGAAGCCCCGGCCAGGGGCGCTGAGGATTGGGCTGTAAACAGTGGGTCTGTTTCAAAGGCCGCGCGACGGGCATTCAATACATCGGCGGTAGCCATGGCTTTTTTTCCGGGCAATTGCAGGCGCTCAATGATAAGGGTGCCACTGCCACAGGCGACAATCAGGTCGGCTGAGCCGATTCTCTGCAGAGTGCCAGGTGCCTGTGTGGCTGCCTGTCCACCAACCTGGGCCTGATGAATGCGCAGTGTTTGTCCTTGCCACCGGGTATAGGCTCCCGGCCAGGGAGTCAGGCCGCGAATCTGACGGTCGATATGGGTGGCACTGTCGGACCAGTTAATGTCACCCTCTGCCTTACTGAGCTTAGCCGCATAAGTCGCTTCGTTGTCGTTCTGGGCTGCGCTGACCAGTGTGCCAGCTTCCAGGCCTGCCAGCGCATCTATCAGCGCCGGTTTTCCACAGTCGATCAGGGCATCGTGCAGGCGTTCACTGGTCATGTCCGGGGCAATCGGGCAATGGGCCTTGAGCAGCATATTGCCGGTATCGAGGCCTGCATTCATTTGCATGATGGTAACTCCGGTCTCGGTGTCGCCCGCCAGCAGCGCCCTATGGATTGGGGCGGCACCGCGCCAGCGCGGCAACAGAGAGGCGTGGACGTTGATGCAGCCCAGCCGCGGCGTATCGAGCACCGCTTGTGGCAGGATCAGCCCGTAGGCGACGACAATTATCAGGTCTGCGCCCAGAGCAGCGAGTTCACTCTGGGCGTCGGTGTCACGCAGTGACTTGGGTTGGTAGACAGGAATCCCTGCTGCTTCGGCGACAGCCTTGACCGGCGTTGCGGTTACTGTGCGGCCCCGGCCAGCGGGTTGGTCTGGCCGGGTATACACCGCAATAACCTCGTGTTCAGAGTCGAGCACAGCGCTCAGGTGCTCCGCCGCGAACACCGGTGTTCCGGCGAAAATAACCTTCAGCGGCATAAATCAGGACGCCATCTGTTTGTGCTGTTTTTCCAGTTTCTTGCGAATCCGGGTGCGTTTCAGGTTTGACAGGTAGTCGACAAATAGCTTGCCGTCGAGATGATCAATTTCATGCTGAATACAAATCGCCAGCAGATCTTCGGCTACCAACTCGAACGAGTCGCCCTCTGTATTCAGGGCCTTGATGTGTATCTTGTCCGACCGGCTGACTTTTTCGTAATACCCGGGTATGGACAGGCAGCCTTCCTGATACTCGATGTCGTCACCGAGTTTTTCGTATTCAGGATTGATAAATACGTGCGGTTCATTCTGGTCTTCTGAAATGTCCACCACAACAAGGCGTTCGTGAACATTGACCTGGCTGGCCGCCAGACCAATGCCGGGGGCCAGGTACATGGTTTCCAGCATATCGCTGGCCAATGTGCGGATGCGTTCATCCACCGCTTCGACCGGCTTGGCGACGGTTCTCAGTCGTGAATCGGGGTATTCGAGTATGTCCAGTAGTGCCATGGTTCTGAAGCCCTGCGCTAAAAATTTGTAGTATATGCCTAGTTTACACAATATGGGCTCGAACCGGTTCTTACAACGCGCCGGAAATCAGTTAAAAGTAGTAAAAAATAGCATACATACAGCGTTCAGAGCCCATTTGGGGCCGCGTTTTGCGCTGCTCAATTGTGACGTTGCTCTCAAAACCAGAGATAAAGCCTCAAAAGCAGCTCATAGTGGGCTTTAAGGTGTCTCGCTAAGCGATTGACTGCTAAACTAAATGTGGTCACTCTAAGGAGGCTGCAAGCGATTCGCACGGTTGATGCTCTGATCTGAATACTCCGATCCGAACACAGGAGAGTCGTTAATGCGGACCCTAAGCTGATTGTCCTTTGATCCGATCAGCCCATTTTACAATCAGGGTAGCGCGCTATCGGCCATGGTATAAATGGCAGAGTCAGCAATACCGCGTTAGCGGGTCTGCCGGGTAACCGCAGAGTGGTTTAATCGGTTTTCGCAGTGATCGGTTACAGTGATCGCATTACAGCACGTACTGTTGAATTTTATAGGGAACCAGGCCATGAGGAATACCATCGCAGCCTTCGTCATACTGTGCTTCGGCGCGCTTCCTGCGTGGGCGGAAAATGTAACACTTAATGCCGATGTGCCAGATCGGTACACTGTTCAAAAAGGTGATACGCTCTGGGATATTGCTGAAATGTACCTTGCCGACCCCTGGAAATGGCAGGATATCTGGCAATTGAACACCCAAATTGAAAACCCTCACCTGATCTACCCGGGTGATGTCATTGGCCTGATCCTGGTGGATGGTGAGCAACGTCTGACCACTCTGACCCGAGGTGAAGAAGCCACCACTTTGCGAGTCTCACCAGAGGATGTCGAGGGTGGGCTGGTGAAGCTGCGACCGACGGCTCGCATTACACCGATTCTGGGCGCCATTCCATCGATTCCGCGCGAGTATGTGGCCGGGTTCCTGACGGGTAATCGCATTTTGTCTGAAAACCAGCTTGCCGATGCACCCTATATTGTCAGTGGGCAAGGCGGTCGGCTTATCGTTGGTGCCGGAGATACCGTCTATGCCCGGGGTGATTTTGACGAAGCCCTGCGCACCTATCAGATTTACCGAGAAGGCGAGCCCCTGATCGACCCGGCAACCGGAGAGGATCTGGGTTTTGAAGCCATTGAACTGGGTCAGGCTCGGCTCAGCAGCCTAAGCCGGGACATCGGTACGCTGGGACTGCAGCGCACCAATCAGCAAGTAGGCCTGAGGGATCGGTTGCTGCCGTCCGATGAAACCCTGCTCAATTCTGTGTTTTACCCGAGTGAACCACCCGATGGCGTAGAAGGCGAGATTCTGCGTGTTGCACGGGGCGTACGCAGCATCGGTCAGTTTGACGTGGTAACCATTAATAGAGGTGCCCGCGAAGGTCTTGAAGCCGGCAATATCTTCAGGGTGTTTCTTCGCGGAGACCGGGTAAGGGATCCGCTGACCAACGAACGGTTACAGCTGCCGGAAGAACAGGCTGGTCTGATGATGATATTTCGAGTTTTCGACAAGGCAGCCTATGGGCTGATACTTGAGGCTGATCTGCCCATGAGCGTCGGCGATCAGGTCCGTTCACCGGGTTTCTGATCCATTTAATATCGATTAAAAGGCGTTGCAAAGCAGCGCCATTGTGTAAATGACTGTTCGATTTGATCGGTCCGGCAGGGAGTAGGCTGGACACCATATACGGTAAGGGATGAGTATCATGGATGAACGTTTGCACTGGCTGTGCTGGGTTTTAACACCAGGCATGGGCCTGAAACGCTGCCACCAATTATTGGATAGGGTTGACGACCCGCTCGATTTATTCCGCTACGCGCACCGCTGGCCTTTGCCGCTGGCGATCAAACAAACCCTCAAAGACATTCACCGCCTCGGTGATCAGCATCCGGTTTACCGCCGTGCGCTGGAACAAATGCGTTGGCAGGAGCAGGAAAACTGTCATCTGGTTAGCCTGCAATGCGCCGCCTATCCTGAGAAACTCACCCATATTGCCGACCCGCCATTGATGCTCTGGGTGCGTGGTAACCCTGGCCTGATGACCCAGCTTCAGTTCAGTGTCGTTGGCAGTCGCAATGCCAGCCTGTCGGCCCGTAAGAATGCCCGGTGTTTTGGCCAATCCATCAGTGAGGCGGGGTATGTTGTTACCAGTGGCGGTGCTGCCGGTATAGATGCCTGTGCTCATGAGGGGGCTTTGCAAGGCAGTGGTCAAACACTGGCGGTATTGGGTTGTGGTGTTGATGTCGTCTACCCAACACAGAATGCCGGTCTGTTCGGTCAGATCATTCGTCACGGTGCTCTGGTTTCGGAGCATCCGCTGGGAACTCAGCCCAGGCCCGGGCACTTTCCGCGTCGCAATCGCATCATCAGCGGTTTGAGCGATGCCATTATCGTGGTCGAAGCGGCCGAACGCAGCGGGTCACTGATTACCGCCCAACACGCACTGGAACAGGGGCGTGATGTCTATGCGCTGCCCGGAGACATTGGCAACCCCAATACCGCCGGGTGCCACCGGCTGATCCAGGACGGTGCTATGTTGCTGACGGGTATTGAGGATCTGTTGCACAGCGACCGTACTAATACTCAAAGCTCATATGCTACTCAAAGCCCGCCGGCAGTCAGAGGCCCTTACCCGTCACTGAACCCTGAACTTCCAGAGCTACAAACCACCCTGTTGGCACTGTTATCATCCGAGCCACAGCCGCTGGATGTGCTCAGTGATTACCTTGAGTGTGCCTCTCAAACGCTGCTCGAACCGCTGTTGGAGCTCGAGCTGGCTGGCTGGATTCAACAGCAACCCGGCGGCTATTGCAGGCTATAGACTCGCCAGCCAACGCACAGCCCAACGGCACGGCAGTGCGATAGCAATTGTCACCGATGGCCGGGTTCAGTACTCTTCGTGCCACCTTTTTAGTCAATTGGACAGCCAGTCTGTGAAATCTGCATCTTTACTTCCCGCCGCTCTTGAATACTCTGCTCGCCAGCTGGGCAAGCGCCTATTGGCTGGGGGGGTTGTTGCCTACCCGACCGAAGGCGTTTGGGGGCTGGGCTGTGATCCCTGGAATGAGGATGCCGTTGGTCGCATCCTGACCATTAAGCAACGTCCGCTGGATAAAGGCCTGATCCTCATAGCGGCCGATTACGAGCAGTTAGCGCCGCTTTTAGCGCCGTTGAGTTCCGATTTGATTCACCGCCTGACCGAGTACTGGCCCGGCCCCTATACCTGGGTCGTGCCGCACAATGGGTCTCTTCCCGGTTGGGTAACTGGCCAGCGTGATACCATTGCCGTGCGTGTTTCCGGCCATCCCATGGCCCGCGCCCTGTGTCGTCATGCGGGCATTCCGCTGGTCTCAACCAGTGCCAATCGTGGCGGCAAACCGGCCATAAAAGACCGTTTGCAGGTCTGTCTCAAGCTTGGCCGTGAGCTCGATGGCATTGCGCCGGGAAAAACCTTTGCCGGAGCCCAGCCCAGCCAGATCCGGGATTTGTTGACCGGCCAGGTGTTGCGCGCCTGATCCATCAGATACCTGCAATTGACCGTCATTTATCAGTTTTGGACATTCCATGACCCAGACACAATTTGATATTGCCCCCGTTAAAGCCTACCTACTGGACCTTCAGGATCGTATCTGTGAGGCACTTGAAGTCGAGGACAGCAGCGCCCGTTTCGCCGAAGAAAGCTGGCAGCGTGACGAAGGCGGTGGTGGGCGTTCCCGGGTGTTGCAAGGAGGTGACATCATTGAGAAAGGCGGAGTCGGCTTCAGTCATGTAATGGGCGATAAGATGCCACCAAGCGCCACGGCTCACCGACCTGAACTGGCCGGTTGTCGTTGGCAGGCGCTCGGCGTATCGCTGGTCATTCATCCGCACAATCCGTTTGTGCCGACGTCTCACGCAAACGTACGCTTCTTTGTCGCTGAAAAAGAGGGCATCGATCCGGTCTGGTGGTTTGGCGGTGGCTATGATCTGACGCCTTTTTACGGTTTTGATGAAGACTGCCAGCACTGGCACACGACGGCCAGAAAGGCATGTGACCCCTTTGGTGAAACCGTCTACCCGCGCTTTAAAGCCTGGTGCGATGATTACTTCTATCTGAAACATCGCAACGAGCCACGCGGTATCGGTGGTCTGTTCTACGATGACCTGAATGAGTGGGACTTCGATACCTGTTTTGGTTTTATGCAGGCTGTGGGCAACAGCTATCTGGATGCTTACCTGCCAATCGTGCAGAAACGCAAAGACACAGCCTACTCCCAGGCCCACCGGGACTGGCAGGAAGTGCGTCGTGGCCGCTATGTTGAATTCAATCTGGTGTTAGACCGGGGTACCCTTTTTGGTTTGCAATCGGGGGGCCGTACCGAGTCCATCCTGATGTCGTTACCACCTCATGTGCAGTGGGTCTATGGTCATACACCGGGGGCTGGCAGTGAGGAAGAACGGTTGTTGACGCACTTTTTAATACCCCAAGACTGGGCTCAATGATCCTGACGATAATCGGTCACGTATAAACAAGTATGGATACTCTCTATTACGACGGGCACTGCCCGCTATGCACCAAAGAAATTCGCCTGCTACGTCGTCTGGCCAATGCCGGGCTGGCATTTCGCGATATTCACACGCTAGCTGACCCGCACCAGCCTGACCGGGTTACCTTGTTGCGAACCCTGCATCTGCAAACGCACGACGGCTGGCTCACGGGGTTAAGCGCGACAGTAGGTGCCTGGCAACATACTGGCTATGGCTGGATGTTCAGACCCCTGCTGTGGCCAGGCCTGACTCAGATTGCGTCTCGTGTTTACCGTATTTGGGCCAATCGCCGCTTCGATCGCCGCTATTGCAGCAGCGGTCAGTGCCAGCTACCTGCTTCTCGAGCTGACTAGCAGGTTGCTAACAGTGAGGGTAGCCCCTGGCTGGTGACCATCGGATCATCACTGTTGACGATAATGTCCGAACGGGCAATAACATAACTTCTGCCGGTCGTGGTGTTTTCAATAACCGTGTGGCCTCCTTGCTGCTTAATACCGGTGATTTCGCCGACAAAGCGGGTGTCACGCAACGATACTGTTTCCAGTTTGTCCCCGGTTGTGACCCGGCCTTCATAATGCATCAATGCCAACCGCGCCGATGTTCCGGTGCCGGTCGTGCTGCGGCAAATAACACCCGGATGGACGTAGGTTGCCGAGCGGGAACGGTAGTGCCCTGCTGCTGCGGTCTCGATTGGGCCCATAAAGTGCAAAAAAGGCAGAGGCCCGACATCGCCAAGACTGTAATGGGAGAAGGGTGCTTCTTCCCGAATGGCTGTGACGATGGCATGGGCGCAGGTACTCAGCGCCTGTTCTTCATCCGCTGTTAATTCAAAACCCAGCTCGCGGGCATCGACCAGTGCGTAAAACCCCCCGCTATAGGCGATGCTGTAAGTTACCTCCCCTATGCCTGGTACCGTCAATTTAGCCTGATAAGTATCGATGTAACTGGGCAGGCCTTCGCAGGTAACCGCTTCGACTAGGTTATTTCTTACCCGCGCAGTGATATTGACCAGGCCTGCGGGTGACTCCAGCATGAAGCTTTGCTCGCCTTCCCGTTTTTGAACCAGGCCGCATTCCAGCACCGCCGTAGCCGTGCACAGAGTATTGGAACCGGAATAGATCGGGTAGCCCATCACTTCCATAATGATGTATCCGGCCGCAGCTGCCGGATCGGTAGCCGGCACCAGTAAGTCGACCGACATTTCCGGGATGCCATAGGGTTCTTCCAGCAACAGCGTACGCAATCCGTCGGCATGATCGCGCAGATACTCCATCTGGGCGCGGACGGTCGCCCCGGGAATCGGCGCAACACCGCCGGTAACGATGCGACTGACATCCCCGCCAGCATGCGTATCGAGCAACTGTAGAGTCAGGGTCGATGGCCCCGGAGAGTAATTCATGATACGTCTTCCAAAGCAAAGGGTGCGCCATGCTCAGCCCACTGAGCATCCGGTACGATGACGATCTTGCCCAGGTAGTTGCTGCCCCGATTCATAAAATAGGTTTCAGCACGGTGCAGTTCGGACAGTTTAAAGGTGGCGTGCAGCACCGGTTTCAGGTCACCGGTACGAATCCATTTAACCAATTGATCAGCCTCTTCCCGGGTGCCGTGTGACACACCGAAAATTTGGACCTGATACAAATAGATGCGCGTCCACAATACTTCGCTGATATTGCCACCGCTGGCGCCAGCAATACTCAGCCGTGGATAGTCGTTGCGCTGGTGCATATCGACGATCATGGTGTCGATAAACTGATCCGTCGCTTCACCACCGACCAGATCCATCACCGCATCAATGGGGTAACCACCGGTAGCGGCCATTACCTGTTCAGTGAAGGCCTTCATGTTACTTCGATCAACGACCGCCTCGGCACCCAGGTCCACAAGCGCACCGGTTTTATCAGCCTGACTCAATGCATAGGGAATGGCCCCTAAGATGCGGCACAACTGAATCAGCGCAGTACCAACGCCGCCGCTTGCTCCGGTCACCAGGATGCGCTCCCCGGCTTTAACCCGGGCGACTGTGAGCATATGCAGGGCGGTCTGATAGGAGCACATGCCCATGGAAGCCAACTGGGCATCGGTCAGTTCCGGGTTATCGATGTGATGAAACTGATCTGAAGGAACCGCAATATAGTCGGCATATCCGCCGTCCGCGCCATGACCGTAATAGTCCGGTACCAGGTTGAGCGCGTGGCGAGTGTCAGGATAGAGATTGAAATCGAGTAGGCCGCGTTGGCCAAGCCTGTGTTCGCTGACGCCCTCACCGACAGCAACGATGCGCCCCGTGACATCAGCCCCCTGAATGCGTGGAAAGGTCAGTGTCGCTTTGCCGCCCATCTGAAAGGAGGTTACGTCGCTTTTTTCGCGTGTCGGGTATAGACCTTCACGGGCTTTTCGGTCGGTGTTGTTCTTAGCCGTTGCAGTGACTTGCACAAGAACCTCACCGGGGCCCGGGTCAGGTGTCACTGCATCAGTCTGGTAGTGGAGTTTGTCGATGCCGCCGTGCCCGGTTAACACCATGGCTGACATTCGCAGTGGGATGCCATTGTCCATTTCCGAGGGCATTGTCAGCCTCCTGCATGAAACTGGATGTGCTTGAATGGACTGTGATGGCCTTGCTCAGACAATCAACGTCGGGCAGGGAGCCAGACTGGCAACGCGATGCGAAACACTGCCCAGCAGCAGGCCGTCCTTGTCAGAATGGGTACCATAAGCACCCATAACAATCAGGTCGATGTCTTTATCTTTGGCAAACTCGACAATCATTTTTGATGGACGTCCGCCTTTTACAAAGCCTCGCACATGTTTGCCATCTTTTTCGATCGCCTTTGCCTTGGCATGCTCAACGATTTCCTTGGCGTATCCGGCTAGTGTCTCATCCGGAATTTGCATGTCTTCGGGTCGACCGAAGGATAGTGATGCCGCAAACAGACTGTGATGTTTGTAAACACAGATCAGGAATATTTCTGTCTCTGGTGTCATTTGCTGAAATTCGATAGCTTGCTCCATGGCCCGCAATGCTGCTTTGGAGCCATCAACCGCTACCAGTATTTTTTTAAACATAGGTCAGTCTCAGCGTCTGCTACCAGAACATGTATGTTCTGGCGAAATCGACGACTGGTAAGTCGGTGATTTCGTGAGAAAAGTAAAAATCACATTTTTTGATTTTCGTGTTTTGGAAAAGGCAGGAAGCCTTTTTCAACAACCTGCTATTGGCATCATCTGAATGCCAGATCCCGCAGGAACAAGGATATCTGTGGAAAAATAATCAGCAGTGCGGCTGAACAAATCAGGATAAAAATAAACGGTGGCGTTCCGCGAATGACTTCCCAGTAAGGCCGCTTGAAGATAGCAATGGCGGTAAAAATGTCGCAGCCAAAGGGCGGCGTAGCCGAGCCGATGGCCACCTGCAATGTTATCAGGATACCGACCAGCACTGGATCCAGGCCGGTTGCTGCAATGGCCGGTGCGAAAATCGGCGTCAGCACCAGAATGACTACGATCGGGTCAACGAACATGCAGGCAATAAAGAAAGCGATGCAGATGGATATCAGGACGCCCGCTGGCCCCATGTCGTTTACACCGACTGATTCCAGAATGGCTTGTGGAATCTGTGCGAAGGAAATAATCCAGGAAAATCCATTGCCAACTGCTACCAGGATAAACACGACCGAGGTTATCAGTCCGGTCGATTTGGCGATGCGATACATGTCCGGCATCTTCAATTCACGGAATACAATGAACTCCAGAAAAACAGCGTAGAGTACACAGACTGCGGCCGCTTCGGTGGGGCTGAAAATGCCGCCGTAAATGCCGCCGACAATAATAACCGGAAACATCAGTGGCCAGAGAGCACCTGCAACCGCTTTCCCCCGTTCACCCCAGTCGGCTCTGGCTTCGGTCGGTACGTTATTCCGATAGGCGTAAATCAGGGAGTAGATAGAGAAAAAAATCAGGATCATCAGGCCCGGACCGACGCCGGCGATGAACAGTTCGGCAATTGAAGTTTGTGAAATAACACCGTAGATGATCATGCCGATGCTGGGAGGAATGAGAAAAGCGATATCACTGGCGTTGATGATCAGTGCTAGTGTGAACGAATCCGAATATCCGGCTTTTAACATCTTCGGGCGCAACGGTGAGCCCACGGCGACAACGGTGGCCTGTGTTGATCCCGATACTGCACCAAAGAGCGTACAAGAGGCCGCGGTACTGATGGCCAGTCCGCCTTTTACATGGCCAATAAAAGCCATCACCATATTGATCAGACGATTCGCCGACTGGCCGCGTGTCATGATGTCAGCGGCCAGAATGAACATCGGCACGGCGATCAACGATGCAGGTCGTATACCTCCCATCATTTGCTGTATGAAGGTGGTGTTCTGTCCGAACCCATCGAACATCATGTAGAAGCCAACCAGCGCAGCGGTGGTCAGCGGTATCATCATAGGAAAGCCAAGCAGCAGCAGACCTATCATTATCAACATCAGGGTCGTAGCCATGATTGCCTCATTTTTTGTGTGCTTTTAAACGATGCAGCGACCTCATTGGTCACACTTCTTTCTCGGTGTCGGCATAACCGTCGACCACACCGGTAGACAGGTATACATCGGTCGACGTCACGTTTTTGATCGCTGTTAACAGGTACTGAATGCCGGTGACTGCAAAACCGATCGGCACCCAAACGTATATAGTCCAGATCGGGAAGCCCAGTGCCGGAAGGATGCGACCACGACTGTACAGGCTCATAATGTAGTCAACTGAGTAGTAGCAGAGGAAAAACATCACCGCAGCCGTAAATAACGCAATGAGGATCATCAGAACGCGGCGGGGGGTAGTCGGCAGTAGGTCGTAAATGGCAGACATTCGAATATGACGACCATGCCGGGCGGCATAACCGATGCCTGCAAAGGTAATCATGATGATGAGAATTCGATTGATTTCGCCAGAAAAAAACATGCCTTCGCCAAGCACAAAGCGGGCAATGACATTAGTGCAGGTATTGACCGCCATCAGAATAACGCCAAGCGCCAGGATCACGGCCTCAACTTTACTGATGGTAACATCGATAACACCCAGAAAACCCGGAAGTCCGGACTCGAAGGTGCCGGTGTCATCCGTTTCGTTCGGCTGTTCGGACATGGATAATGGCTCCTGAGCGTAACCTACGCTGAGCAAGGGATCACGTGAACAGATCCGTGATGTCAGAGCCAAAAACAACCACACACATCGAGGTTGGCTCTGGTATCCAGAGTAAGGTGTGTTGCTGCCGCCGGTTTGAGGCAGGAACACCGCCTTAGGGCGGATCCGGAAAACAATCAGGTTAGTTCCGAAGGCGGTCGCGCGATGCTGACACGACTGACCCGGAACTTATATGGGGCGTGTCGGGTGGTAAAAGTAACACCCAACCCGCCCGAGGCAATGCATATGCATTGCCAGGTTTCTCTCTTTTAGTTGGACACTTTTTCGAGGTCTTCCTTGAACTGATTCAACAAGGCTTGACCACCGTCACCGGTCATTTCGACAAAGGTTTGCTCTACCTGTGGTGCACGCGCTTTGAACAGTTCGATCTGTTCAGGCGTCAGGCGGGTGACGGTTACATCATCACTGGCTGCCTGAATGGCTTTGAGCGCCCGGTCGGCAAGACCATCAATATGTACCAGGATTTCTTCAAAGGCGTAATCAGCCGCATCCTGGATCAGTTGCTGATCTTGTGCGGACAGCCCGTCATAAAAATCCTGATTAGCCATGGCGGCGGTGGTGAACCAACCGTGCCCGGTAAAGGTCAGGTTGGGCGACACTTCATACAAACCGCCGGATTCAATCCAGAAAATCGGATTCTCCTGACCCTGAATCATGTTGGTTTGCAGCGCACCGTAGACTTCACCCCAGGGCAGTGGCGTTGCAGTGGCGCCAAAGGCTTCGTAGGTCGAGGCCAGCAGAGGGTTGGTCATGATGCGGATTTTCTTGCCTTCAAAGTCGGCCGGAGTCGTAATGGGTTCGTCTGCGGTGACCACCATTTCGCCTTCCGGATACATTTGCAGAAGTTCGAGACCCTGCTCAGCATAGAGCGCCGGGAAATCTTCGTTGATGGCCTTACTTTCCCGGAAAAACTTAACCACGGTCTCCATATCGGTTGGCATCAGATAGGGTATAAAAAAGATTTGAGCTTCCGGAATCAGTGAACCGGTAAAACCGGGTGACTGGTTTACAAACTGCAAAATGCCATTCTGAGTCTGCTCCATGATGTCATCAGACTCGCCAAGCTCACCGAAGCGATATATCTGCAAGGTGTTATCTGAATTGTCTTCAATGAATTCCTTGAACGCATAGGCGTAAACGTCCTGTACGTCACCTTCATACTCTTCGTGCGCATAACGCCAGTTAGCAGCCTGGGCTATGCTGGTGGCACTCAGGATCGCGACGGCGAGGGCTGAAACGCCCAGAGTTTTAGTCAAAGATGTGGCTGTGTTCATGTGATGAACCTCCATTCACCCCGGCGCTGGTCGAACACCCCCGGGTGGGTTTCTGATGGTTAGGGTTGGGGGCTAAAGCAGGACGACGTTAATTAGCTCATCCCCCTTGAAATCCTTTAGACCAATATCAGAATGGCAAAACAAATCAAGTCTGGCAAGAAATTGACCGTTAAATTGTTTAGTGCGAGCAGAATGGTTGTCATCATCAACAGAGGTAAGAGTCCGGCATCAGAGGTCAGAACAGGTTGCTGGTACTTAGATAATCTGTCTTTGAACTGGCTATCCAGCGCTTTAAAAATCTGCTTCCACTAAAGTTATCGCCCCCAAAGAACCTTAGATTATTAGCCGTACTCTTTGGTTAGAGTATTGGAAAAATAATGCTCTTTTCAGCAGCTTAGATCATTACCTGATGCGTCTTGAAAATTCTGTCAAGGTATTATTAATACTATAGGTGGTCAGTATTAAGTTTCGTGTTCGAACTATTTTCATAGAATTACAAGCCAAAATCGCGTGAATCACCGAGTGTCCTGCCACGTATGCGCGGTTGCACCAGACTAGTGATAGCCTAAGAACGCTATCTCTGAGTCGATAGATTATCAAGCTTCCTAATAGCAGAAGTCAGGGCAAAAAAAGCCCTTGCCACTCAGGGTTAATCGGTTTGTGGGTCAGGTCAATCAACATTTCATCGAGGATATCCGCCGAGCTGGCATAGCCGGCGATCAGTTCATTGATCAGAAAAAACCGTTGTTCCAGTTTTAAACGAATTTTAAGGTAGGGGCCGTCGTCCAGAATGCGCAGCGGGTAAACCCCGGTCGACAGATAGAAACGGGCATAATAGCTGAAATTGAGAGTCACATCAGCCGCCAATATACGTCTTACCGTGCGCGGTGTGACATTCAGAAAAGAGGCCAGGTCGCGTCGGCTGTAGTTGTTAGTGCGAATGAAGTAGTGCATTGCATCGGCGATCATCCGGTAGAAATCCCTGTCGTAAAAGAAGCTCCGGACTTGGGCGAGTTCGTCGGCTGCCACACACAAAGAGTCATCTGCGTCCCGCTGAATCATGCGCGGGCAATGATCAATCAGGTCTTGCAGGGCAGACAAGCAGTCACTGGGCGCTATCCGCTGTAACAGCGACGCTAGTCGAATCTGGCGTATATTGCGATAGTCGCCAATCGGCAGGTGCGCGAAATAGTTGGACTGTGCCAGCAGATGCAGTGGCGACATTCCCATCACGAAACTCCACCAGCACAGCACGTGCATCCGGTATTGGCGTCGACCTTTCTCCATCTCCAGATAGGTCTTTTTTGATACGCTCAGCAGTCGGGTCATCGCCGGGGTGTTCAGCTCGTTCATGTGACGAACCTGTGCGATAAAAGCCCCGGCACTCTCATTGAACAAATACTCGATATCGTCAAAATCGACACCCTGGCGATTCGTCAGAGGCACACAATGGTCTCTAGTCATAGTATTCAGTCTGATTCGACCCGCAGTGTCGTCAGTCCGACACCGCCGCGGCTCGGGCAAATTATCCTGGCTACGCCTTAGCAGGCTGATGAAAATCCAAGAACGTCAGCGGCCTGTTACCGGTATATGGATAGACTGGCTGGAAAAGGCAGGAAGCCTTTTTAAACAACCTGTAAGAGTCGCTAAACCTTGGCCGGGTAGTCAGGTAGAAACCGAGACGCTACCGATATGTCAAACCATTCACAACAGGTAATCGATACGGATCGGGCCCTGCTGAACGCAAGCAACACCAGACACCGCTATTGCGCAGGTTTCAGGGCGGACACAAACGACACCCCTGTGGATAACATTGGCTATCCGCTGTTGCCGGGGCAAATCAGTGCAGGATCGTCTTGCTGATTAGGCGAGCCAGGGAAGAGCGCCAAGACCCACTCCACCCAGTGCAAAACCGAGAACCAGAACGACCAGTGGGACAGACCGACGGCGCAACAGTAGAAAACCGATTGCAACCGGCACCAGATGCCACGATGCCTGTATGGCCTGAACAAATACCGGCTGGTAGAGCGCCGCCATAAGCAGGCCAACAACCGCCGCGTTGATGCCGGATACAGCGCTGTTTATGCGCGGCCGGGCAAGCAAAGCCTGCCAATAATCACGGACCGCAAGCAGCAGCAGGAAGCCCGGCAAAAATATGGCCAGGGTCGCCAATGCCGCGCCGAGCAGCGGTGTTTCGGGCTGCATCAGCGCGCCGAGGTAGGCCGCCAGGGCAAACAACGGTCCGGGCAGGGCCTGTGCTACCGCATAACCGAGCAAAAACGCATCCTGGCTGACCGCGTCGCCCACGGTTGCCTGCAGCAAAGGCAGCACCACATGGCCGCCGCCGAACACCAGAGCGCCTGCCTGATAAAAGGCTGGCCAGAGGCCTCCCAGCCAACCCAGTCCGCCGAGCCCCGCCAGCATCAGAAATAGCACCAGAGATCCTAGATGCAGTCGACCCTGTGTACCCTCGGGTACGGTGCCGGGTCCGGCATTGCGGCGACCTGCACCCCAGATGGCGGCCAGCAGCAACATCATCAGTTGCCCGCCAACACCGGGCCAGACAACCAGTGTGGCCAGAGTCAGCAGCGCAATGGTCCGGGTACCCGCCGTATCGCAAAAGCGGCTATACAAGCCGATTACCGCATCCAGTACCACGACAACCGCCAACCACTTTAAACCCATGATCACATCCGGGACCCA
>Ga0307945_1000908_pt1 | contig 22060 bp, 36 predicted proteins | sample OrgLakmetagen228_FD_201818 | JGI IMG/M metagenome (GOLD analysis project Ga0307945, IMG submission 201818) | Saline water microbial communities from Organic Lake, Antarctica - #228 | ecosystem: Environmental > Aquatic > Non-marine Saline and Alkaline > Saline | place: Antarctica: Organic Lake...
TGAACAGATTGGGTAAAAGGGGGGGTCTGTGGACTGTCCAAAAGTCGGAGGCACAAGCGCTTGGGTTCAGGTAACGGGGTAAGTAAAGCCAATGGAGCAGCAATACACTCCAAACTACCAGGATAATGCCAGCATGAGATAGACAGTGGAGATCTGAAGAAATGGAAGCAATGTGAGGCTGTGCAAGTTAGTTGTGGGTGCCTGGTAGGTCACGTGTGCATGGGCGTCCGTATCTCAATTTTTGCCCCATAACTCTGCAATACTTCAGTTACAAGCCTACATGAGTATACAGATGGATGCAAAATGCAAAAAGGAGCAGATGTGTACCCTTTTTGTCTGGGTGGGAGCACTGAAAGGGGGGTTTGGGGGGTGGGGATCCCTCAAAGGGGATCCACCCCAGAAAGTAAATATGCCATCCAAAAATAAAAATGAACACCCTCCTGCCGAAAAAAATCTTTATTCAGATCACACGGGGGTTATTGCTCAAAGCAATAATTTATTACTTGCATTCCCTTCAGGTTACAAAATTATTACTTCAAAAATAAAATTAAAACATGTGCGCATATTTCGAAATCAAAAACGTTCGTGCTCTTGCAGGTCGGACCCATCGCTGGCACGGGCGTCACCTACATAAGTGTGGGCTCCCTCACGCATTCGGTCAAGGCAATGGACGTGTCGCTGAAAATTCAGTTGTGCTGAATAACTAGACGCTGTTCGTCTTCAATTTGTGATCAAGGTTCCTTGACAGCTGTCTATTTTTATTTTTTTTAACCATTCTAATTTAACGGATGTGATGCTGGGATGGACACCACGCTTCCTGCGGAAGCGGGCGTTCCTGAGAAGAGCTTTAATTTTCACGAGCCCCTTCACTCTCGTGCTGCCTTTGGTCAGAATAACAATGCTCTTAAAGGGCAGTCAGCCCCGTTGAAGCTGGGTGTGCTTGACGATGGCTTTGAAGTTGTCAGGGAGGTGCGTGCTGAGCGCATGCACGCAATATATACACTTTGAAAAACTTTGAAGCATGCACACACACACACACACACACACACACACACACACACACACACACACACACACACACACACACACACAAACACACACACACAAACACACACACACACACACACACACACACACACACACACACACACACATACACACACACACACACACACACACACACACACACACATACACACACTCACACACACTCACACACACACACACACACACACACACACACATACACACATACACACACACACACACACACACACACTCACCCACACACCCACACACATACACACACACACACGCACGCACGCACATGCACAAACACCGCACTCACAGACACACACATCAACATATTGCACAAAGACACACACACATACTTACAAATGAATTATGCACACATTAAAGGCAAGCGCACAAACATCCATTATTTCCTTTAATATACACGTGCGCATGTTTGCGCACGTGCTCATGCACATTCTCACGTGCTGACTTCTAATCACGAGTGCACGCACTTTTCGTCGCTCACACGTTCACGTATTGCACAAACACACATACACGCACATACACACAACACACAAACACGTACACACAAAGCACACACACACGCACCCCGCTCTGACCTCCGTCTCTACGATGCCTAGGACGAGCATGGCCTCTTTGGCCTCATAGCCAGGCACATTGAGGTGCCGAAGTGCGTATGGGATCGCCACCACGTGTGGTGCAAACAGCAGGCCGAACTTGGGCGCCTTCCCATGAGGTATGGTTGGGGCTGGACTGTCCGTTGTACATCAAACATGGGCGTAATTGGAGTTCCCCTTCTCCTGCTGTTTGTGTGTACACCTTGCATTTAAAGATTCGTTTGGTTTAGGCCAAACCAGGTATGACCTAAAAAGGCAGCAATTAGAGATAGACAGTGGGCCAGGCTTAGGAACCTGTCTGGCCGATTACTGTGGTCATTGTATAGTGCAAAAAGAGGCGCAGGGCATGAGGTTTTAAGACTTATGATTGCATACTGCATAAGGACTTGATGTGCCTTCACACATTAGCACATTAGATACCGCACTTGAACTGCTCACACAGACACACACAACGCATTGTATCGTGCAGGTCCATTTTCTTGGTCCCTGTGATGTCTCCCTACACCCCCTTTGCAGCGATGTGGTCCGGCTTCATGACACTGGTGGACCTCACATACACAGCGTACTGGGTGCCTCTGGGAGTGGCTTTCTGTGAGTGTGTGTACCCATCATTCTCCTCCGCTGTGGTCGCACGTGATGAGTGACGTATATGTGGGTGATGGTGTAAGTGTGGGCATGGGTGGGAGTGAGAGTGCCCATGAGTGTGTGCACGTGTGTGTGTGTGTGTGTGTGTGTGTGAGAGAGAGAGAGAGAGAGAGAGAGAGAGAGAGAGAGAGAGAGAGAGTGAGAGAGAGAGAGAGAAAGAGAGAGAGAGAGAGTGTGGTGTGTGTGTGTGTGTGTGTGTGTGGAAGTAAATTGGCACATTATTTTCAAAGGTGCATTGAGGTTAGGTTGAGTTAGTCTGGGCGTTTCACTTTCCACCTGCATGCCAGTCAAAATGTGTGACGTAGGTCCTCAATCACTTAGTGACACCAAATTAAAAAAACTAAAAATTCCGTTGTTGGTTCGCAAGCGGGCCTGTGGGTTACTTTCCAGTTTCGTTTTCAGGGTGCAAAGGCCTCCGGCAAGGTTAGTTTCTCTCTTTGTGGGTATTTATAGCACCCCTGGCTGATGCTGGAGAGGGTGTTGCTATGAGGGAACCTGCTGCTGCTGCTGCTGCTGCTGAAAGGGCTTCAAGAGGCCAGGGGGTTCACACTGGCACGCTAGGCCATTCTTTGAAAAGCCCTTACAATCAATAAATTATTGCTTTTTGACCTTAAAATCAGTTTGAAGTGGGCTCTGAGAATTGATCTACCTTTCTCATACCTAATGTTCTAAAGTGCGTGTGTCTATGTGCTGTTTGCAGGCACGGAGGGCTTTGGCAATCTGTCCTACAAGTGTACATCAGCCGACTTGCTGGGAGGTAGGGGTTATAGGTGGTGGACGTGAGAAGTGCTAAGGTAGACTTCTGTTAGGGTAATGCAGTCTCTAGATGAAACTGAGATGAGATTGATGCAGGAATTTCTAGGTGTGAGTTGTGAGGCTTGCACAGCCAGGACTTCAAACCAGGGTGTTTAGTATGCCGGATGCTTGTCAGGGACAATGTTTTTTATAAGCATACTTTTTGAGGCCCACATCAGGCACGACACAGTTTCTCGCGCACTTGCACAGAGGGCTCAAGGTCGTTTAAATTGTGAAAGTCGGAGGATATGAGTTTGCAGGTCCGTAATTGGGGTACACAAGGTCGAAAATTTGGCGTATAGGCCAATTCTGACATGCCACAGCTCCTGTCAAATCATCCGCTGCTTGAAGTCCACTTTTGGAAGTTGTGGGATTCACCTTGGGGGTTTTAGAGTTCAGGATTCAAACCTGAGGCTAGATAAAAAATATAAGCAAAGAAGCATCAAGTGGTCTGTTACAGAAACAACGGCCAGCTCCCCTGCATGGATAGGGACTTGTAATGGCCATCTCTAACCCCTCGGTACCAACGTCAACGTGTCCAAAATGGCTCGCCAACTTCGCCAACTCAAAGTACAACTGATTTGTGTTGAGAACTTATTGTGAAACTACAATCAAGCTGGATCACTGCAATCAAATATTTTAATCTCTTGCAAAAATATGAAGCCCTGCAAAAATATAGGCCCTGATGTCAATATGTTGGGCCCTCATAATCCTTTCTTTTACACCTGCTTATAAATTAAGAGCAACGTATTTGCAAATACAGACTGGCCCGTTAGCTCCTCAGAGGTTAAAATCTAAGCTGGAATGCGTGTCAAGGGAGGCCACAATTATTCAGTGCCAACCATCGCCGTTGCCCCACCCTCTTTTTCGTGTGCGCATTACCATTGGCACTTTCTCAAACAATTAACAGCATAGATTTCTCGTCCAAACAAATGCCTCCTCACGACTGCATTTTACCTGGTAATCAATGCTGCAGGGTGCATATACACGCTAAACATGTTCTTCGGCTTCCAGTTTGGCTGCATCATCACTTTTGACTACAAAAAGCTGGAGGTGAGTAGATCTGATTGGGAAAGCGGCAACATGCACATAGAAAAACATGTTCTTTTCCTCCTCTGTTCTTTTTGGGATGCCTGTATGCTGCCGAATCTCACTCTACATCCTGCTCTGCAGGTGCTTGCACACATTGACCTCTTTATGTAGGCAAGGACTTTAAAAATCCCAAGGTCGTACTTGAATTCGTGGTTCCTAAACCTAAAGTGAGTAAACAAACATAGACACACTTTCACCTGCTTGCGCCCCTTGTCGCCTAAATTTCAGGTCCGAGATGGGTTAAGGGTCGCTCTGTACTACGTCAAGTACGGGCGGTTTTGGCTGGACGTGCTTGCAGTCATTCCCTTCATCTATTTGGTAGGTTGTGCTTGCTGAGCCTGCCATTGACTGCAGGCTTCATAAGGGCATTCGTGAGGCTGGCTAGCAGCAGGAAACGTGTGGTTACCAGTGTTGCGCATGTACAGATACTTCAGCGGAGGTTCCTCTAAACCTGTCGTATATGTAGTGTGTAAGGTTGCAGCCCTTGCCGCTCTTTTGCTTTGCAAGCTGCACTTGCTGCCCGCAATGATGCTAGCTGAGAAGTAGCAGGCTTCATAAAAGGGTTTACAAACACAAAATTTGCAGAAGGTATAGTAAGCCTTGGGATCTTCAAGTTTGCTGTTGCCTGCCTCTTAAACACAATCTCATATAAGAACTTTTAAGGGCTTTTTGCTGGGAAACGTGTGCGAAGCTGATAGGAGCAAAGGGAATTGGAAGAAATTCTTTCTCTCTCACACGCACACACGCACACACACACACACATACACACACAGATGCACATAGGCACAATTATACACGCGTAGGCATATCACATATCAACGCTCGTTCACAAAGACTTGCACATGCAGCTGATCATCATTGGCACCCCTAGCCTGGAGAACGATGACCGCAGGTTCTGGATCGGCATCCTGTCCTTGATACGTCTGGTTCGCCTCCTGCGACTTATCAGTGTGTCTAAGGTCAGTCTTGGTTTTAGCGTTAAGAAAACCGTAGGTTAACTATCACTTCATAGTTATTTGGCTAAAAAGGAAAATTCTAATAATTATCGGATCCCTCTCCGAACTGAATTTTAAAGTGAAATTAATCGTTTTTAGTGGTTTTGAGGGTGGTTCTAAAAATGAGCTCCCAGCGTGCCAGTGTGAACCCCTGACCCTGTTCTTGGAGCCCCTGTCCCCAGCTAAGAGGCTGGCCGCTCAGCAGAGGGACCATGAGAAGCTGCAGAGGAATAGGCAGCTCAGGGAGCTGGCAGAGGCATAGGCAAAGGCAAGGGGCGCGGCTGTATTTGAAGAGGCCCGTGCGTGGGGCTCCCATGCATGCGGCTCCAAAAAAAAGCTCCTCCTCTCACAGCTCCTTCAGGCCCTTCCTCTGGGTCATCCATACAGAGTGAGCGAAGATGGCAAGTGGGAAAGGGAAAGCTGCTTTTCTGAATGGGGGAAGCACACGTGCAAGCATTCACAGCTGTCGTTCTCCATTTATGCAGTCAATGGGCAGCCTGCACAGCAGCAGCAGCAGCATTGTACAGGCAGCAGTGGAGGCTCTCGAACTCACAAATTAATAATTCCCGACCGACCCTCGTGAAGACCCTTTGAATTCAAAAATAAATCTGCAGACCCCCTTCCGAACTAAAAACGAAAATTTAAAATTTGGTGCTACGAAGTGATCGTGAACTTACGGTATATTTCTTCTGGCTGACAAACCGCGCTTGTGCTCTGCACCATAGTCTGAGCTGCTGATGCGTGTAAGTATCTCCATTTCCACACATACATAAGCGCACACACAAACACACATGCTCACTCACATACAAACAACCTACTTACCTGCATTCATTATTTGCAGGTGGTGGTGATGGATGCCATGTCAGGAAAGTACCACGACATCACTGCCAAGTACTTGAGTGTCATGCAGCTGTACACGCTGCTCCTTGTGTACCTCTTGTCGGTGCTGATTAATTTGGAGGTGAGCTGCTAGGTGGTTGTGTATTTGGGTGCACATGAGGTGGTTGTATATTTAAGTGCAAACAAGGTGGCCTAATCTGCCTGGTTGAACCAGTGCGGGTGTGGGTGTGCATTTGTGTGCGCAAGCAGGCTGCACATGCGGTCATGTACTTGTTCAGCCTTGCGACCTTGCTGTCTTTAGCCTAATGCGCAGCTGGTGCACTATTTTTGTATACGTATGCCGTTTGCCACTCAGAACATATGCTTACAGATGCGCACATGTTTGTGCTGACATGCGTACAAACACTCTGTCGCACATGCACACGTACATGCACGCGCACATGCACACACACACACACGTACACACACATACACACATTTGTGTACTGCAGGCCTGCATCATGCTCCTTATAGCCACCCTTGCGGGCCTCGATAACAGCTTTCTCACCAGTGTGGACTGGGAGGACTTCACGCAGGTCAGCGAGCCCTACCGCTGGTACACTGCCGTCTACTGGGTCATCACCACCGTGAGTGAATTGTGTGCTGACAAGGAAGATATAAGCATAGTCGGCTGAGGATGTTCCCCCTGGTCATTCACTTGGCACACGAGAACAATGAAAACTGTGGGACACTTATCTGAATAGCAGTATCATGCAACGTCTTTCTGTATGTATGTGTGTGTTCAATCCCCCATCAATTGGCAAGCTTTCAATCGTAATATCTGATCTTAGTTTATTCGGGTATAAATCTGCTAGATTTGCTGAGCTCATGAGTAGTGATAGTGTCTACCATGCCATGTTCTGTTTCCTTTGCAACACCAGTGATTTCAGTTCAGACCTGCCTGTCTTCCAAATTTGCCGCTTTAGTAATTCAGTTTAATGCAATGCCTGCTTTCTGTGTCTCTTGCTTCCAAGCAAACCCTTGTGTTTTGCGCGGTTTTTACCATTGCTGATTGTTGCGCAAGATGTGACGTAAAGTCCCTTTTTGATCCAAGGGGTTGGCACATGTCCCTAACAATACACAACCCCAGAGGTGCGATGCACGTCCGTTTACTGCTCGTTGTTGCAATCATGCTGCGCGCAGTCCACAACCACAGGGTACGGAGACTTCTCTCCAAAGAATGTGCCCGAGCAAGTGTTTGCCAACATCTACATGATGATTGGGATGATGATGTTTGGACTGATGGTGGGCACCATCGCTAACGCCCTCACACGAGCCTCGGCTCAGGCAGCCACACTGCATAGGTGAGATCAGGGGGGCCATCTGTTTTGTTCTTCTCATGTACTGGGGCCATCCTAGCTTGTGAACAACCTTCCGAGCTTGAGAACAACCTTCCGAGCTTGAGAACAACCTTCCTAGCTTGCATCAAGCTACCTCATGTGCAGTTTGTATTGCTGTCTTTGCAGCGTTTGGTTGATAGCCAAATGTAGCGCCCGGCCACGACCATAAAGTCCTGTGTCGACAAAGGCAAGGGAGCCTTGCACCATTGTCATCCGTAGGCACCTGCTTGTAAAAAGGCGCAAGCCTGTTTTTTAGGGTGGTTATCTGTTGGCTGTATGGGCGTTTTTATAAAGGAAACTGAACAAGAAAGTAGCCAGTAGCGTAGAAAGTAGAAAGAGGACAGGAGGCACAGATTTCCATATGCAGAGGTTTGAGACTACCTAAGGCTGTTTTCCCGCAAACGTGTGATGAGGTGCTAACCACAATATTTGCGCTTATGTCCTAGAATTTCAAGCCCCTGATGCACACAGCCTTGCAAAAAGTTGCCCCACCTCCCTTGCTGCACACAGCTTTCGGAAGAAGCTGTCCCAAGTCACAAAGTGGCTGGAGAACCACAAGATTCCAGAGCGGACCCAGAAGCAAGTGCAGGTATGGACATAAGGAACCCTTCTCACAGCACCGCAGTTATAGCAGTAGGTCGTCCCAGTGCCAAAGCCCCCCCAAACAGTGATAATAAGCTTTCATCCAATTTGAAACCCCTCTGCCTCATCATTTTACTGCAACAGACTTGATCTCATATCTCTACCTTACAGCTTCACAAAACATTTGGCATTGTGGGGAGCTGTGCAGGGCGCAGTGCCAATTATACACCCTCTTTGGCATGGGAGAAGTGCTTCCTTGAGTGTGCAGGTTCATTTGTAGCCGACACTCAAAAATCCAACATCCTGAAGCAGAGCTTGATTGGTGCAAGTTCAGGATTGCACTTTTTAGGGCGCAAAAAAGGCACTGGGCCCCGCACAGCCCCCCAGAATGCCGAAGCGATGGCAAAGCTTCATTCAATGATACTGCAATGTCAACATAAGGGCAAGAGAAGTGGGAAACCCTGCAACTGGGGTAACAACCGCACAGGAATCAGAAAAATCAAGCATCTGCTGTTACACTCCTGCAGTGAGTTTCAGCCAAGTTTTCCCTATTCTGTGAGCAATGATGTCCGTTCTTGACCCCTCACACGCACACTCACTCGCTTCCAGATTTCAAGCCATCCACAGCATATTTTGGCCAATTTTAATTGCAGGCATGTAACATAACAACTTGGTTACACCACATGACCTTCAGGTCCCATAATGATGGAGTAATTTGGGGGGGTACAGCCGATTTAAAATTGTTGGCACTGTTTTGGCTGGGCAAGGGGGGGTAGTTTGGCCGGGGAAGAGGGGGCGGAGTATAAGTGGGGCGACCAATATTTGCTGAGGCTTCTGTGACCTCTCTTTCTCTGTGACAGTGCACGTGAGTAGGGTTGGCCAGAACTATATATGGAACCGGTTATATGCCGTATTGAGATACGTCGTATTTTGGTATGTACGGTTTGGGTTAACCCTTCACGTGGTGCACTCATCAGCAAACCTAGTTATGTCATTGAATTTTAAGGTGACCTCCTTTTTCGATAACCTGATGTGGTGGTGCAGTCAGGGTAGTTAAGAGCCATTGAAGTTGGCAGGGGCCTGAGAAAATGGCTTGAAGAAATTGGTAGCATTTCCATACTCTTGACTGCAAGTAAGCTGCAGTTCATTGCAAGGGGAAGAGCAGGGCACAATTGCTATTAAGGCATTTATTTATGACGCGTACCTGCAAGAGCTTAATTGGTCCTTTCACTGTTCAGCGCCCTCCCCTGTCGTTGTATCGTGTGCAGACCTACTTCACGGAGGTGTGGGTGAATCGAGACGAGTCTTCGCTGGACAGTGAGATCTTCAGTGACCTACCTTCTTACTTGCGGGCGAGGGTGGCGCAGTACATCACCACGGACCTGGTCCTGCAGGTGCGGCACTACTTATACGAGGTGACAGACTAGTATCATTCTTGATGGGCATAACGGAATAAAATGTTAATTGGGGCTGATGGTTCACAATGCGCCCCGGCAATACGACCCAGCTTTGTACGGTCGCTCCTGAACTCCTGAGTCAGAGTCTGCCATTCAATCACCAACATGCCTCTGAGGGCTGTAGCATCAAAAGTATCGGACAAGCTACTGCGTGCAGACAATGAAGCGTGAAAGTGCTTTCACTCGTAGGCATGCACAAACACATGCACATACACAAAATCGAAACATCTGCTGGGCACCCGCAGCACCTGCAGCTCAGCTTGATCTTCATTGCACATGCCTGTGCCTGCCCCTTACTATTGACACACACGCACTCACGTGTACACAGACTCATGCATGTACACACACACTCTCTCACGCACTCACACACTCACAGATGCACGTGCTTCGAGACCAAGAGTCAGGGCTCCAGGAGCTCATAGCTCAACATCTTCGCCCCGTGGATGTCACGCCTGGCCACGACGTGTGCCGTCAGGGAGAAGAGGTGAGGCCCCTCACATAATCATAGGACGTCTGCTCTGAACACCACCCAACAGTTCATGTGCACGGTGCCGGACACCTTTTTAGACTGGAAGATTGCGTCATACCACAGGCATGTCTTTGTGTTACACTTATTTCAAGCACGTCTTTGTTGTTGAACTCACTTTGAGCATGTCTTTGTTGTTACACTTTGCAGGGAGACCGACTGTGGATCTGTGCGGAGGGTGACGTGTTGGCTTTGCAGGTTTGTGGGGAGGAAGGGCTGGGGGGTTAAATGGTGTACGGCTCCCTCTCCTCTTTGTGCCCACGTGACTGATACAAAAAGGGTGGCCTTCATGAAGGTTTTGATCCTCGGTCGTTTTGTGGATGCGCTGTGGTAACCATGAATGGTATACCGCACAATATGCGCTGTGGTATGTCGCACAAAGCCCAATGGTTTTGTGGTTGACAGTGAAGAATGAGGTAGGGGCATGAAAGGTGTTTGTGGCTTTGCATGCAGTGAGGTCACAAATGTGGAAATCACAAGGCACCAGGTATTTTGCTGGGAAAATTCATCCATCCTTGTTACTGGACACGCTTTAAGATATCAAACGCACGCTCAAAAGCAGATTTTGACACTGTTCATTGACCTACGTACAAACTCACAAATTGGCGTTCACATACACACTCTCACACGTGCAGCACCAAACTGAGCCGCACTTCCTGAACGCGCCCTGTATGTTTGGGGAGAGCGTAATTTTGGCAGACAGCCTGCCTGCCTTTCGTCTGAGGCCATGGACCTTTCGTGCCATGGGTGTGGTCCGGCTGTGGGAGCTCAAGCTCACAGACCTGTGGCCCATCATGCGCATGTGAGTGATGGTCCCAGCCCGCAAGTTGCAGCAGTGGGAGAGCAGAGTACGTGTGTGTTGTGTGTGTGGCTCCTCTGTGAGCGGCAGAAGCGCAGCATGGGTTACAACCCACAGCAAATTGCTCTTGATATACACCATGTCACTGTGCAGAATGCACTTACGCACATACATAGGTACCCACAATTCCAGGAGGACTTTTTGGAGTACGTACGCTCAATGCTTCTTACTGAGCTTGGTTTTGCTGGCGCTGCTGGCCAGGAGGACACCTGGTGAGAACAGGCTGCACACACACACATACACGCACGCACACACCACACACACACACACACACACACACACACACACACACACACACACACACACCACACATACACACACACATATACACGCATGCTTGACAACCCACATGCCACTTGTCCAGTGAGGATCATGGTTAAGTGGCACTCATTGATGAGACACATACTCAGACAGATGGTCGCCCTTGATGCCATTTTAGACTGCTGCATGTATCCATGTATTATAATCAGTGTTGTGCACATACGGCGTCAATAGAAATGGCACCGTTAATTACGGTGCTTAAATGACGTCTACGTCACATAACGTAATTAACGGTGAAATTTATACTGACGGTGGGAAATCGTAAGTAACGGTGCGGCGTCAGGTACTCAGTGGCTCAGAGTGCCAACTCAAGCTCAAGCTCAAGGGGCGCTCTCAGCGCCCCAATTTCCACAAACAGCGGGTTTGCGATATAAATATAAAATGTCCTCCGGAAATCAGGCCAAGAGGGCTCGTGTGGCCCTGAGTCAGTCGAGCCTGGCCCGGCCTGGCCAGCTGTTGACGGTTTCCCACTTTAAATAACTAATTCCTGACAGTTTCCTACCGTGAATAACTGTAAGGCCAACCGTCAGACGCCAAAAATTGAAATCACCGTAAATTACGCCTTAGAATTAGTTTCTGACGGTCAGCACCGTAAATTACACCTGACCGTCAAATGACGGCTGACGGCGTCAACCGTAAAGTGCACAACACTGATTATAATCAGACATCACGTGTTTTGTGTAGGCCTCTAGTGTGTCCAGCCTACAGTCAAGATTGACTCCTGATGGTCATAAGATTATTACTGCAGTGATTTCTCTCTCACAGGCAAACACCTATCTCCACGTATGTGTGTGTTGCTGATACATACCTTCAGGTGTGAGAGTGTGGTAAGCATTGCAAGTGCACTGCTCAAGCAATCCCAAGCTGTGACAGACCAGGCGGTCGTTGAGCTCCGTCAGGCACACATGGAGGACGGTAGCTTGCAAGTGAGTGTGTGCGTGAGAGTGAGTGTGTGTGTGTGTGTGCGCGTGCTTGTGTATGATGGGGAGCATGCATGTGTTTTTAGAGGCAGGTGTGCGTGCATCGGTGTAGCGTGCACCTCTTAACATTTCTTTGCCACTATTCTTCACTTTGCTCTTAACCTTGATATCACACTCATTTATCACACACACATTGCTTGGGTCCTCCGCAGGAGTTGCTCGATGGACTGCTTGAGTTCTCAGCTGTAAAGACCAACCGCATCGTCCTACGCACGCCTCTTCAAGTGCAGCAGGAGCAAACGATGCAACAGCAGCAGCAGCAGCAGCAGACGCAGCAGCAGACCCAGGCGCAGGCACAGGCGCAGGCGCAGGCGCAGGCCCAACCGGCAGGAGAAGAGGGTGGGGGGCTTGCACCATTCGGAGAAGAGCTTCAGGGAAATGTCGCCGAGGAACAACCGCCTGCGTCCACAGGTCGCCTCGGCATGGACACACGCCAAGCAAGTGACGATACCCATCGCAGGGGCACCAACGAGCTGGGTGCAAGCCGACGGTCCGGCCGCTCTTTCAGAGGTCAGGGCAGCCTGAGGAGAGAGGAATCCGTTGGAGGGGGGGCTGCAGGTGCGTACGCAAGCGCATGCATGTACAAGCGGCTGGGTTGGCTGTGGTATTAGGTATATGCTGAATGCATATGTATGTGTGTGTATGTGTGTGTAATATTTATTTGGTCAGGGTATCAAGCTGTGTTAATCGGTTATAGGCGTGAGGCTGCTCCTTAGCCTTTGTTTTTGTCCGCTAAATCATTTAGAATAGTGCCATTCCTACCTACTAATGTTTTTAACTATGGAGTGATTAAACAGGGGTAGTGGGTACTCCTGTTTATCCACTCCATAGGGCACCAGTATTCCTGTGTTTTGTTTCACGCTCTCCTGCAGGCGCGTTTTAATAGTTACAATGCCCATTGCTGTTACAGTATCCATTCATAGTCTGGGCACTTGTGGCCATGAAAGTTACGCTCATATGTCGGCCATGATAAGTGATGGGTTTTGTTTAACGTTACGCTGTTTGTTGAAATTCATTTGCTTCTCTGGAATAGCGCCTTCCTGTCTGAGCTGCCTAAGAAAAGGACTACCGGCAACGCTACAAGGCTGTTCTGTCACCAAGGGCCTGCAAAATGATAACCTTTGCTCACGTGATGTGCCCACAGATGGGGGCATCCTTCACCCAATCCAAGCCTGGCATGCACCTATCACAGCCTTGGACGGCAAGACTTCCCCCCTAGGGCCCACTGACGCTCATTCGCCCCAGCAAGCTGCGCTACCACCGCCCCCACACTCAAGCACCACAGCATTGCCCGGCACCAACAACCCAGTAACTCCGCCTCAGCAGCCTGCGCTGCCAATCCCTCACCCACCCCGAAGAACACGCTCTTGGTTATACCATGGAGGCTTCCCTCCCAACCTAGATAGCCAGGCAAGGCCTGTTTTGCCGTACTTGTTGCTGGTGTGTGTGCGCGTGACTTGAGCTGTGGTACTCTCTCTTTCTTCATTTGACTGGATCAAAAATGGTCTGGATGCATCAACCTGCTAAACTGCATTTCCTTTTTGCTGGTATCGCTTGTGCAGGGGATCGTTGTTGACGGTGATTGGGATGCAGTGGCTGCTGCGTTCAATGTCGGTGGCACTGGGAGTGCAATGGGAAAAGAGCCATGTGACTCGGATTGTCGGAGCCAGCTTACACTGCAGAAGGAGCAGCAAAGGCAGCAGCAACAACAGCAGCAGCCAGAGCAGCAAGCGACAACGGACGAGAGAGGTCGGACGCGCTTAAAAGTCACGGATGGGCTGCAAACCCCTGAGGAAACCCTTGCACAACAGCAACAGATCAGGTATCCCACTACCTTGCCGAGTGCCCAAGCCCTTGCTGTGGCCCCGTCAGGGGGTGCCTCACATCTCAGTGTCCACCAACAACACGCGCACCCCCCCTTTTCCCCTCCTTGCCCCACTTGTGGCCATTCCCTGTGCCCCACCTGCGGCAATGGTGGAGGGTCTGAGCTGCACTTTCCCCAAGGAAGAAGCATTGCTGGTGGAAGCCCTGTGGTTGGTAGCAATCCGATGCTCACCTTCTCACGCTTGCCTCAAGGAGGTGGGGGAGGCTCTCCGCTGCAGCAGCAGCACCCCCACGTTGTTCCTACGCCTACCAACTACGGGGAAGGGAGGGGACTTGGAGGGGCGGGTAGCTCGTTGTTGCCGTCTTTGGGCGTGAGGGGGAGGGGCGCAGGGGGTAGGGGAGCTTCAGCTTCAGGGATGGGGCAGGCCTCCTGGCTGCCTGAAAACAGGAACACCTTGCCTCGGGGCATTCGCACAATGTCTTTGGCAGGCAGGCCAGGGGAGCCCCATCTGGGAACCAGCTCCATCCCTGTGAAAAGCTTTGGGGAGGGTTACGGGATTTGGGGATAGATCTTGTAGCAGGAGCTGACCCCAGACCCTTTGACAGACATAACTCAAGACGTACCATAACAACTAATTCCACCACAAATCACCACAAAAAACATCACTTCCGACATTTTGCCATGCAGCTTTGCTGGAATTGGTGTCTCGTGCATGTGTCTAATTGGTTGAAAGTGTTTGGCTATAAGCGTCATTCATTAGCTCAGGCCTTTCCAAGAGGTAGCATAGCTCAGAAACTTATTTGCGGAGGTAAGCTGACTAGTATTTGGTCATGTGTTGACCAAAGCTAGTGTGTACATTGGATTTAATGCGTGTGTGGAGTTATTTGTGTGCTTCCTTTAGGCGCATGCGTAAGAGTCAAATATATATTAACCTGCATTTAAAGCAGCGGTTGTTTTTTGGCACTGATTTGATTATAATGGTTTCTCTTGCCACGGATTTGGCTTTAAATAAACTACCATAAATTTGCAAGCATGAACCTAATTCATACTCAATTATTTATAACTAGCCCCACTAACCATCCCCACTGCCCCACCACTTGCCTGTTGACACAAACCCATTTGAACCAAGACCCTGGACCTCCTCACGGCCCACGGGAAAGGACAGTGCGTGTAGGAAACACTGCTTACTCATTTAGACGTATTGATGATATCCTCTTGCCAACAGCCCTCGCAAACACGTACAAACCAAGTTACACTTGTGATCTAGGCTGTCTGAGCGACCACGTGCCACTCCTGGCCATAGTACCCATCTGCACTCTAAACCTGCGGATCCCTCACATTGTAAAAGCCCAAGCAAAAAAAGCTGCCAAACAAGCCACCCTTATTTGCCCTGTCAGCGCTTCAGACCAATTAAAATTTACACATGCCCTTTTTGACCCCTCCCATGGCATTATACAAGAGCTTGAGGAAACCCTGCTTGTGCTCACTCCCGCTCACACACAAGCCCTTGCGTTTCTAAATGAATTGCAGCACAAAAGTGCCAGAAACACTGCTAGGTTGCAACACCTGAGTGAAAAGCCTGCAGAAGAGCAAATTGAGATTTTGGCTATATCAGTGACAAATCTTATTGAGTCGGTACACAAGGTAGCCCTCAAAACCTGCTCTAGTACATCCAAAAGTACCACCTATGACCAACAACAAATAGAAGAACTCACTCAAACCGTTAGGTCACTCCCCCCAAACCACCACTACAGCCCACGACCAGAAAAGAACAAAAGAAATATGTGAAGCAAAAAACTTCACCGCCGGCGGATCCGGCTGATCTAGCTTATCCAAAACCTCCTGTCCTCTCCCTTCATAAATTCTCAGGGCACCTCCGAATAAATCTTACAACAAAATAGCGCCAACCCAGCGCTCATGAAGGCAATTCATGATATAAAGCACAAGGTGCCTGATCAGCCTCTCAAAAAACAACTAGACGACATGTACACAAAAACAAGGCAAGCTATCACCAATACAGATGCCGTACACAACAAAATAGACAACAATATTGCTCGTAAAAAGCAGCAGCAGCACCAAAGAAAGCTCACAAAGAAATCTTTAAAAATAAAAATGCACAGCCACGGGCAAGTCTCCAAGCTGTGAAAGACCCTGAAACAGGCAAAATTGAAACTGAGCCCACCAAACAAGCCCACATCTTCGAAAAGAACACTAAAGACTCCTGGCAAGCTATCAACATTAAACATGGCACCTACCTACCTGAAGAAGCACCTAGAAACTACCCATGGGAACACACAGAGAACGAGCCAGGAAATAAACCTCCAGGCCCCTTTAAATTACAAACAACAATCACTCTGGATGAGTCAGATGGTACTAAATATAGAAACTGGCTACATTCCTCAATACTTGAAAAAAGTGCATTTAACGAATGTATTGAAACCCTGAGCAACAACAAATCCCCGGGACCTGATGGTATTGTAAATGAGATTCTACGTATGCTACCCACAGAAATCCAGGAAACCATACACATGCTCTTCATTATTATGTGGGCAACTGGCTTCACACCAAAAGCTTGGAATATCAGCAATACTATACTAATAGACAAAAACGAAGGAGATGAAACGGAGGCATCTTCCTATCGCCCAATTGGCTTAACAAATACCCTCTACAAACTATGGACGCGTCTTATCACAAACACTCTCTGCAATTAGAGAAGCAAATTCCATACTCAGCACCACACAAACTGGTTTTCGCAAATACAAAGACACAATTCACCAGCTCGGAAACGTGATTATGGCACTAACAGATGCCAAACTCTTTCACAAAGACATTATGCCCTTATCGTGGATTTTACCTCAGCTGTCAATACCACTGATTACGATCGCATGCTCTGGATAATGTATGACCTCGGTTTCCCAGCTGACGCCATAGATGCTGTCAAAAATCTCTATGAGAATGCCACCACCCAAGTCAAGCTTCCTTCAGGGGTCTGCACAGGTCAAATACCAGTAGAGAGAGGTACGATTCAGGGAAACACCCTCTCCCCATTTCTTTTCCTTTTCTATATGGAACCCCTCCTGCGATGGCTGCATGTAGGAGGACGCAACTGCGTCCACACCTGCATCCCCAGAGAAAACGAGCTTCAGACGCATCTGGCCAACAACATCAGCAGCGCCTCCTTTGTAGACGACCTCCTCTGCCCCACGGGTAACCTGAAAAACCTTAAAGTGCAAGCAAATAAACTCACCCTTTACTCTAATTGGGCCGGGTTGATTATATCTGGCAGTAAAACCAAAGTCACGGGTAGCCTAAATGCGTCCCCTTTAAAAGACCAAAATGGCCTAACACCGTCTGAAGCACTCGAACATCAACTCAACAACAACATACTGGTTCAAAACCAGGCAACAAAATACATCACACCCAGCTCCCCCTTCCTCTATCTAGGAGTCACCCTGACGATGGATCGCAATAGGAAGCACCAGCACAGGCACATGGACGAGAACCTAAAACAAAAGCTTGACGCCCTTGAAGGCTCTTATGCCTCACCACGGCAAACACTAAACATAATACGCACAGCATTCATCCCCAGTCTGGCCTATGCTTTGCGGGCACACCATGCTCCTACCCAAACCTGGATAAGTGGGATGCAATGATTAGGAGGGTGATCAAAAGCAAACACAACTTATGGCGAAGCACACTGACTGCCATGATCCGTGAAGATGTCCATAGTTTTGGATTGGGTGCCCCCTCCATCTACGTGGAATACCACAGGCGCTCAGCAGTAGCACTCGTAACAAGCCTAGAAGACCCTTCTGAATGTCGCCAATCTGTGACCATGCATCTCCTGACCCACCAGGTCACCAAACTCAAGGCCCTTGCCACTACATTTCTTTCCACAAGAGAAAAAAATGTCGCTACCAATAAAACGGCAACTCAACCTACATATGCGAGCACGTCAACTCGTTGGCATCCACACCAGCAAGCTCCACGTAGCCTTGAAAGAAAACAGCATGTTTTTGGACGATCTGAAGCTCAGATTTTTTTTCCATCTCATAAGTCACCACCTCCGCCCGCAAGCCCCCCCCCCCAACATTAGCCACCCTCATCAATTGCATTACCGAACCGCTTATGGACCTAGGCATAACTGGCTCCCATGAACTCACATCAGCTAACGAAAAATCTGGGGAAAAACTCAAGAACAAATACTCAAAAAGCACATCATAGCCCTAAATAGACTTGCTGCCATTGCTAACCTGCCTGGAACACAAGAGCTAAGCCCAACATCAATTGCACAAATAATCCAAGAAAGGAATCCAAAACAGTCTATCCTACTTAATTACCGCAAAATAAACAACTCCTCCTTCACAAGTCTCCTAGACACACACACTAACACATCAGCTCACGAAGAGGTGCCCCCAAATCCCGCAAACATCCAAACCCAACAATCCCAACTCCCAACATCCCACCACAGCCACGCTCAGCAACACACCACAGGCACCCCATAACAAACAACTTAATCAGAGGCCCACCACCTACACACACAGATCCATCAACAAGTAATGGGCATCCCAACCAATCCTCTGTTTTTGACACACCAAACTTAGAGCCGCAAACATCCCCTGCCTCCTCTGTAATCACAACCGAACCTCGAACAGAAACTCAAGGTCACGTTAACGTACCTACAACTCCATATTTAGAAGAAATTACCCCCCAATGTACAGAATCCAATGCTCGACCCAGGAAACGCACAGCACATGGCAACATATTCCGCGCTGAGCTTCCCCAAACACAACACTCCCTTGCCACAACGGCGGAAGGGCCTCCACCTTCACCACGAACGGAAACCCCACGCTCATCACAACGCTATTCACAAAGGGTATCCAACCAAACAAAAAGGAACCACAACTCTATAAGCACATCGTCAATACCACTGCCACAAACTACAGCTACTACTTGCCTCTCTGACCCTGCACCCACTAACCATCTGGCCACTCTCTCCCAAGACCAACAAGCAAAGAGTACACGGCATACACAAGATACCCTCCCCAGCACCAGAAAGAGGACACGCAGCCAAACATAAAGTCAGCAACATATGCCCCTGACTCAAATCATACACTGTTGCATTAAGCTCACAAATAGTAGTTCAGCCTATTGAACAACCTACAAACAGTCAGCAAAACAAACGCACCACACGCTCACAAATGACTAGCCACAACCACCATGCAACACATAGCGTTCACACAAATAACCACTCCTCCCACTCAGCATATCAATATCATCAACCCGATAACTTACCAGGTACACCATTGTAACCATTGTAACCATCATCACAGCGCAGACCCCAAAGAAAAAGAAGATGTGAGGTCCTCGATATACCCCATATCCTCCCTAGCCTAAACCTGACCCCCTTGCGCACCACGCATATTCAACAAGAACTCTGGACTTACAAGAAGGATAAGACTTTTTCAATGACACCCACAGAGGCCATCAACACACTCTACTATGATGATATGGACATCCTGCACATAAATAATCGGAGGTTCTTCACCCCCAAGAAAAGAGACAGAGATGATACACCCCTAAGACAGAAACAATACCACACTTACTATGCCCCCATGAATATTGAAAGATGGGCCCTACCCCTCTTAAAATCAGTTGGACTAGTGCCCAAATCCAGTAAGACTATTGTCCGTAGCCAAATTAAGTGCGCAAGCTGTGAAATTTGCTCCTACCATCTAGGACTTGAATCTCCAGACCTCTCCCCACCTTTTAAAGACATGTACATCTGTGACTTCTGCAACCGTACCTACCACTGGCAATGCTTGCTTAAAACAAGCTGCTGCAATGTCACTGAAAGGGAAGCTATTGATGCCAATGATTCATGGGCCTGCCCTGCCTGTATCTACCTGAACCAATATGAAAAATCGTATCCTCTACTCTCACAGAAAAGAGAGATTGTGGAGGTCTCATGGAACCCAACCTGGGAGCCAGAAGAACTAAAAAACACGTGTGAGAGCTTCAAGCAGAGCCTCATAAACTATGAAGAGCAAATCACCGCGCCAAACTTATCTCAGCCCGCACCAGATAAACACCTAAATGATCTTCAAAAACAAGGTTTCTCTGCCACCCAAGAGGGCAATATGTACCAACCCTACAATGTCGATCTTCGGAACAAAATCAGCTTTGACATCCAACCCACCAACCCACAGGCTGACATTACGGCCACAGGGCATTGTGAATACTGGATCACAACCATTGATCTCATGAAGTATCAAGAAAAGAGTACTTTATCCTCCCCAGATGGCACTATGCTTCCTGAAGTGTACACTGACACAGTAGCCTGTACTTCCAATGTCGACGGAAAGTGTTATGGTATGCTTACTCCCGAGCGCCTTCACATACTGCAAAAGGCTTTTGATAAGGCAAATTGCAGCGGCCTACACGGTCATGTCCAACCTCCTCCCATTAGCTTGGCATCAGAACTTGTAGGCCTCATTGCACGTAAAGACACCTCTGCCTCTAAATATACGAACAAAAAATAAAAGACTCTTTTGCACGGATACTCCCCTCCCACATCACCGCCGCCTTTCAAAAGTGGGCCCTGGTCACTAAAGAAAAAATGGCATCCCCCCTCGACTATGACCCCAAATTCCCCCATTTCTGGAGTGAGCACCCAAGGGACAGAGTGTTTGGGGCAAACACCAATGCCTTCTCCTCCCAATTCTCTGGGTCCTCCATCTGCCATCCCATTTACCATGAAAACACCATGCTCTTAGCAACAAGACACGCCATCTACTCTGCTACTGTTAGCACAGAGGAAAAAGCCACATTCATGCTCCTCCCTTCCTGGAATGAAGATATGACCACAAATCCATATGCATCTCTTTGCCGCAAATACCCACACATGTGTAAATTCCTCGGCACCATTCCATTAGACTAACTCCAGTATGCGAAAATGCCCTTCTGGAACAACATACAAATACCACTTTCCAAACACACCTGGGAATTGAAGATCATTGCCACATGGAACACCAAGGGCAGGGTCTGCCTCAATGCTCACAACGGCTAAAAGAACTTGCCAAAGAAATTACTGAGGCAAAGTGGGAGATTCAAAACATACATAACCATCCCTACCAAACAGCCTTAGGTTCCGGACAACACTCCGGACTTAACAAATTTATTAAGCTACCCAATGACCACCCTCAAGCCTCAGAAGGCCCAGATAAAACAATTGCCCTGATAAGCACGACCAACCTCATAATTGTAATATCGATGAAGCACCCCAAAACAGCTCCAGCCAAAACCTAACCCGTAAGGTAAAAGATTGGCGGGATTGGACTTACACTGATGGCAGCTTCCAAAAGAGTGAATTAAGGCAAGACACCGGATCAGGTGTATACCACCCTCACTTAAGCGTTTCCCACTATGTAAATCCAAAAGGCATGGGTATAACCAACACCATCTCACGTGCAGAGCTAGCAGCTATAGCAGCTGCAGTCATACACTGGCTATACACTGGCTATGCTCACGTATAGCCACAGACAGCCTTACATCACTGCACCAAATCAAAAAGCAGCTGTCACACCCGCATCTCCATCGCCACCACATCCAAGGAGATGTCCTTCAAACCATTGCTAAAGCAATCCGCCAATCACCATCGCCCATCCACTTCTTCAAAGTAAAGTCCCATGCTGGTATTATTGGTAATGAACATGCCGACGCCCTTGCTAAAAAGTCAGCCACCACCTACGCCGAGATTGCAGATATCTCCATCAGAATAGCAGGCCCTGAGGTAAATCCCTTCTACAACATCCACTGGCTTGCAAAAGAAGACATAGAACACCAAACGCAAACCCACAATCATACCCATGCAACAAACATGGCCCATTTTTCTCCCCCAAAGCTTTGGTACCTACCAAACCACCGTGATGCCCTTTAAGCACATATGCATCTTCTCCATAAACTGGGAAATGCAAAAACTGAAGCGAACTACCATGCGTACTACCAGACCCTCATAAAGGACGGCACTGCCAATGGAGCCATTAGCAATGCTTACCTAACATCATCCGATGTCCCCTTTAAGACCAAATGTATCATTATGAAATACAGAAC
>Ga0307945_1000909_pt1:0-2500 | contig 22059 bp, 27 predicted proteins | sample OrgLakmetagen228_FD_201818 | JGI IMG/M metagenome (GOLD analysis project Ga0307945, IMG submission 201818) | Saline water microbial communities from Organic Lake, Antarctica - #228 | ecosystem: Environmental > Aquatic > Non-marine Saline and Alkaline > Saline | place: Antarctica: Organic...
AGTAGAAATGTGAACACAGAAAGTCGAAATGTGAACACACTAATGTGAACACATAAATGTGAATAGGATCAATAATTACCTTGAAAATTATAAGGCATTATTAGATCCACCAAAACAACTCTTCGTACAGTCCTACCATCGGCTACTTTCAGCAATTTGGCACTTCTATAACCAATGCTTATTTCGAATCAACTCATTTCGTCAAGTCACCTGACTTGAATGCGAAAGCAAAGCAGAAAGAAAAACTACGCAGGCACGCAGCCTCCTCGTTAGTGTAGGAATTTGGTTGGCACCGCATGGTCCCTTTTGTAGGGCTTGGACAATCAGCACGCTTGCCGTAGTATGACGTCTCCAAGCTCCATGTGCACTCTGTGAAATTTGCTGCTAAACTTGTCCATACCAGTACTATTATCAACTCTCATCAGGAGCCGGTTTCAGGCAAGCCTGCAACCCTCTTGATTCCCATTGATTTTCCTTTCCTTTTTGCGGTGGAGGAGCTTTACGGTACTCGGTACCAAAGTGGCTCCTTTTCCTAATAAATTAAGCTGATTATTTCTAATTTGTGCATAGACTTGAGATTCAGGCATCAGGCAGTTTGGAGAGAGGCAAGATCCTTGCTCTCTCTTAAAAAAGTCTGTGGCTTATCACAACTGGTTTGCTTTGCCTGAGAGACCGGTTTCTGATGCACGTGCACCATTTGTCTTGCCGGAGTATTTGAAGATGGCTCTGAGCAAAAGTGTCATGAGGAACGTAGCTCGGTTCAGGATTCGAGGACATGGGTTGAAGTGTGAAACTGGTTTTTATGGCAGGAGTCCGGACAGGGGTACACGTGCTTGCAATTTGTGTGAAAACGGGGATTATATTCAAGATGAGAAACACGTTATTTTTTCATGTATCGGTACCAAACATTTACGGCACCAGTTCATCCATTTATTTGATAATGTTTCTGAAGGTGATATCAAAGGTTTTGTTTTTCAACATAGCTCAGAATTATTGCAGCTGTCGATCTTTTTGATTGATTTATTTGTTGGGACCTGTAGGTTGAGCAGCCATGCCAGGCTGGAGGCCTTTGTAATCTAAACTAAACAAAAAACACACACGCATTCCTAGAGGGATTTGTGACCAACTTTCAGCTACGTTGCATCCACCGTACAATCTGCGCGCAGAGCGCCAGCAATTTGGGCACATCTTGTAACCCTGCATTTCGGACACTGGCCTCCAGTGCCGCCCACGACTGCAGAAAGCCAGCTCCTGCGGGCGACCCAGAATAGATGCAAGATTGGTTTTTTACAGGGTGATGATTTAAGATGGAGTAGGACTGCGGGCTGTTGCTATTAGATATGCTTCGCAAGAAAAGAAAAGATGAGCATCAATGCTCGCACCCACCTCTGGCTTTAGATTTTCTGCCAACACCTCAGCACTGGGCAGCAGCTTTGCAAGGCCCATGAGCATCATCGGCAGTGGCAGCTTACAAATTACAGATTCCATTTTGCAGCATACTGGAATCTGCAATTCGCAAGCTTATGCTGAGGTGGACAACGTATTGTCTAACATCATTGCCACCCTACATGCAAAAGCACCGGCGGAAAGGTCAGGTTAAGTGGTTCATTGGTTAATGAAAAGTGATAGGTTTGCGTATTGATTGGAGATCTTATGTCTAGGTATGTGTACTTGCTTCAAGGTGAGGAGGCAAAGGAGAAACGCACTCAAATTTGGCCCATTTCCACTAGCTCCTTTATGCTTAACCGTAAGACCTTCTCACCTCACAAGTCCGTTGATAGTGGCCTACCATGCCACAGCTGCTGCAGGCATGTGTATCAATCATAAGCGCAGCCTGCATGCATGCAAGGGAATCGTGAGATACGTTTGGTTGTGCTGGAAGAAAGAGAAATGGACGAAAACAATGCAAGCTGGCACTACATGTGACAATTGCCCAATAAAAGTATTAACAATGAAGAGAATAAGAACTGAGGTGTGGATCTGAAGAATGGGTAGTAGCTACATGCGTCAAACCATGGTTACCATATAACTTGGTATTTTGAAAAGCATGCCTGGCTGATTGTGCTGACGTGCACTTGCTTGAGGACGAACAGTGGCAACAACATTATTAATTTTGGGTTTCAATACTCAAACAAGTTTCTGTTACTGCTCACTGCTGCTTGCTGGTCTGTGCGGAGCTCTGGACGGCCCTCACGCTCTGCAGCTTGCACAGCTGCGCACGCTGCCGGAATGTATGCATGTCTAGTTCCCTGCTTGCAGACCAACGCCTGAAAAAAAGGCAATCATGCTTGGGAAGGTCTACTAGAATATCATGTCATAATTAAGTCATATAAGTTGAGGCCCATGTACGCAGCCTCTTCCTTTTGCACAGCATCCTGTGCCCACACGTGAGGGGAAGGTGCAGGTTCAGCTTATAACATGTCCAACTGCATGAGTTCAGCTATACATGTACTTAGAAAAAGCAGCGTGCAGTACAGCTCCTCATCATAGGGAACGCACT
>Ga0307945_1000909_pt1:7500-22059 | contig 22059 bp, 27 predicted proteins | sample OrgLakmetagen228_FD_201818 | JGI IMG/M metagenome (GOLD analysis project Ga0307945, IMG submission 201818) | Saline water microbial communities from Organic Lake, Antarctica - #228 | ecosystem: Environmental > Aquatic > Non-marine Saline and Alkaline > Saline | place: Antarctica...
CCTGGATAAATTTGTGCTGTCATTGTCCACGTGCTCCACATACTGCGCCCCACTCGTGTTGATATTTGTATCGTGTATCATGTGAGAATAGAGATGGCAGCTGTCGTAGAGACGGCAGCTGTCGAGTAATACCCTTTAAGCAACGCTGCAGCTCGCTCCATGCTGTACAGGGGCTATATGAAGAGGAGTTTGGTACCCAAGCCACCCCCTTGCTATGCAGCATGCAGCTGCTAGACAGCGAGCGCCTGTTGCAGTGGCTCCAGTGGGGGGCATCACCCTTGCCACCCGGGGAGGCTCCTCCACCTCAGGTACACGATACAGGTCGCAGTATACAAAGTTGGATGTTGAAAGCATAAGTTATATGTCGTGGTTTCAATGGCGGGGGCAATGGTCTTGCCGCCTGGGGGGGGATCTCCACCTCGCTAAAAAACAGCGATGTATTTTTATTCTCCAAACTCAGGAAGTGCTCCAGGTGTGATGCAAAGGGATGGTGCGTGAGGACTAGTAACTTGTTCTATCAATAACCAAGTTATTATAATCTTGTTATAATTACACCTAGGCAAACTCCCTGTACATCCGATAAGTCATTCTACATTTCGCTTTTCTAATTAGTGCGTCACACCCCTTTACCTTCACTTGAACATGCTAATTGCTCCCCCCATTAAATTGTAGGTACTGTACCTGTTGCACCACTCAGTCAACCAGTACATACCGGTATAGACTTGATAACTCAAATATTTGCAACAGTTTATCAGTGTCATAGTGTGTTCTGTGCCCTAGAGCACGATAAAGTCTGGAACTTCTCCAAAATATGCTTTAATTTTTTCCCGCTCCCACGACTGCAACAGCTGATCAGCGCTGTGTTTGAAGCCCTGGTGCACGAGGCTGTCCTTGATGATGCCGAGGTGATGGAGGCAATGGTGCTTGCGCTGTCAAATCTCACCCAAGCCATCGACTTGCAACTACCAGCAGAGGGAGGCAGGTGCGGAGCTCGGGTAGCCTGCAGGTTGCAAGCCTAGTAGGGACTTTAATGTAGGGTTTACTTGCTGGTAGAGTTTCAGGTAGGTGCATGATTAGGCAGGGCCTTCAGTAGTGGTGCGGACCTTGAGGCAAAGAGCTGGTTGGTTGAGTATAGGTAGGTGCCAGTTAAGACAGATTAGATAAGAGACAAGTGCATGCAGACAATAGAATGGGTGTAGGTGCAAGCAGAGAAGGGGTTGTAGGTAGGTAGAGATTAGATCAAAGGCAGGTGCATGCAGACATAGAATGGATGTAGGAGTAAGGATAGGTAGGGGCTTCAATATAGGGGTGAACCACAGGTGCCTTTAAAAAAAAAAAGTACAAGTGTCCATGCTGTCTGAATCAGCCTCTTGTTTTGATGCAGGTACCTGCTGTCATACTCACATTCTGAGTCTCACTCTTTGTTCCTTATGTGCTTTTTTCTACTGACTTGGTAGTGTTAGCGATTGAGCGAGCGACACCCCTTGCATGGGGCCTGACAGCACCTGACAGCCTCCTTTTCCCTTTGCTTTGCCACAATATTGAAGCTTCTTATTTCTGTTCCCACTCCTGTTTCGCTATTACTCATTTGTAAAATTTCCAGGTACAGCGGCTTGTATCGGCTTCTCGCCCACCCCAATGCTGCAGTGCGCACGCTGGTACGTCAGGAAAAAGGTGTATGATGTATGATTGTACATTCAAAAGTCGACCACAACCGTACATGTCCACCGTATGTTGGTATTTTCTTTTTTCACTCGTAGCAGCAAACGTAGCGGTAGCAGATTGCACATCTCCGGGTTACCTCGTTTTTGCCACTCTACTACAGGACTGTTACAGACTTCTTGCTTTCTAACACAGTGGTCTGGTGGTCTGACAAGTAACGGTGACGGTGATAAGTGAGCGTTAAATGTAAGGCACGCGTAGATCCCTCCAGACGATTGCTTTGTATGGGTAATCTAAAATTCAAGATATACTTCTTACATTCTTCTATTACATACTTGCCGTGCCACATGTGGGGTCTTCTGACCAATCCTAGCCGTCCTGGTCAATCCTAGGTGTCCTGGTCGATCTTAGCTGTCCTGGTCGATCGGTTAGTTGTTCTGTTCAGTCCTAGCTTATTTGTCTGGTCGATCCTTGTTTGTTCTGGGCAATTTTAGTTGTCCTGCCTGCCTCAGATGATCTCCGTTCATTCCGGTGTACACTCACAAGCAGCCTCCTGTGTATGCAAACTCACACGATTTGAAACAATCATCACACAGGTGCAGCCGATGGTCCGCCGCCAGGGACCCATACAGTCTTGGGACGAGGAGGTGTGTTGAATCGTACTTTCATTCAACCCGTAAAGGTGTAACTAGGGACCCATACAGTCTTGGGACGAGGAGGTGTTTAGAATTGTGCTTTAAGCCAACCAGTAAAGGGTTGATCAGCTTCAACTAATTGCCAGCGTAGTTCCGTAGCTATCTGCATACTCCAAAAGTACTGAGCTGCCCACTCAGTAAAATTTGTTATGCAGCACCAAGATAAATTTCACTATTTCATGTGTGATCAAGTTAAGGCCGACCGTACTATTTCATGTGTGGTCAAGTTAAGACCGACCACAATATTTGATTGGATCCGCGTCTCAGATCAAGGATCTCATCAAACTTTTGTAAATTGTCAAGTACAGTCGTTGCCACTCCCATCTGTCGATTTAAACAGCAACCACATCAAAAAAATGCCTTTTGACAGCAAAAATCATTGCCCACACGTCATCAACGAATAATGCACATGATACAGGTGCACTACAGCTTAGCACCTGTGCTGATTAAGTGGGCCACCACTCTGCGTGGCTGGACACTGGCAGGGGGGCTGACGTCCAGTTACCAGCAAAGTACACCAGCAATGCCGCAGCAGCAGCAATTGCCACTGCAGCCGCACTTGCAACAGCAGCAGCAGCAACAGCAGCAGCAGCAGCACCACCACCAACAACAACACCAGCAACACCAAGAGCAGCACCAGCACCAGCAGCAGCACCAGCAGCAGCACCAGCAGCACCAGCAGCAGCAAGCCTCAAATACACTCCTTAGTGGGCGTCCTGCCTTTGTGCAGCCCATCGCACCTATCTGGCTGGCACTGAAAGTCCTGCTGCAACTATTGCAGGTGTGTGCCTTTTGCGCATGCACAGAGGACAGTTTTCATGTGCAACTGTGTCTGTGCCACAACCGTGTCCATTTGACGCAAGATCCATGCTAGGCGATGCAAGAACTCAGTCAATTATGGCATTGTGCCTGACCTGAGATCCACTGCACAACCGCGTCAATTTGAAATGAGATCCACTGCACAACCGCGTCAATTTGAAATCAGATCCATGCTAAGGCTAGCAGTTTTGCTGAAGGTCAATGGACTTGACATCAACTCAGTTCATGCATTGCAGCCCCCTCCTTGACCCCTCATTTCCTCTACCATTCTTTTTGATCTTGAGGGGTGTGTGACCCATAAACACGACTCAAGTACACTCTTGATCATGCATCTTGCCTGCACAGGTTTATGTCAGCTAGCTCTCTCTTTCTGCCTGCCCAGTGCTAGACAGACAGATCAGTTGACAGTGCAACTAAACTCTCTTGCAATTGCAGCCCCCCGCCATGGGAACTGTTCTACTCGAAACACCCGCCTTCCGACCCATCTTGTGGGCTCTGTTTCGCGGCATTTCCATTCCCCCTGCACCGCCCGCACCCCCGTCCCTGTCCGCCGTGTACCGCAGCATGCTTGCTTGCATGGTCATTGTGGTGAAGGGTCTTGGGCTCAGCTTGTGGCAGCACAGCAAGGGCAACAGCAGCAGCAAAGAGAGGGGGAGAGGTCATGTGAGCGATGGAGGGGCGGGCTATGCTATTGGGGACGGCTGGTCTTTGTGCGAAAGTGTTGGTTGTGATGGCGGTGGTGGGAGTGATCACGAAATAGTGGGCACACACAGCTGCAACGTGGATCGCGTCAGCAGGGCAGGGAGCCCACAAAGCCCAGCTGCTCTCAGTGATGTACTGATGCGTGTGATGGACTGCCTGCAGGACGAGCCGTCGCAAAAGGTTGGGTGACTTTTGGAGGTGCCATGACTCGATCTGACTAGAAACTCACTGCCTCTACCAAACATATGCCCAGCACATCTAACACCTTTTTTGGAGCGTATTTATGCAACCTTCTTGCTTTCATTTTTACACACCAAGGCAAGGGCTTGCAATCGTCGCATGCTTCATCAATCAGAAATGTTCTGCACGGTTAGGGGCTTCAAAACCATCATGTAAATGCATCTAGGCATGCGCGTAAGCACAGCTGCTAGCTTTTGATAGTGACACAGACTTATGCGCTGCAGGCAGCTTAGAATGTACATGTGCGTCCTTTTTTGACAGCATTCCAGCTCGCACAGTCGACACCACAAACGGAGCACCTCAAAGCCCTGTTGTCAGCACATGTGCACCTCCTCCCTTAACATTGCTTCACCAAGCCCTTGGGTAAATCATGGACTTCTACATGATGAAACATGGTAACAGCTTTGCGAGGTGGCAAGCAGATTTGAACAGTATGTTTCCTGTACTTTACTGTTGCACACAGTTAGCTTTGCAAGCCATCCATGCTCTCCTGGATGCAATGGCCGAAGCCCCTGTCAGCTCGCACACCATGGCCACAACTCGTACCCTGCTGAGCTACCTGCGCAATCAGGTGGGTTGTTTGTTATTGGCCACACAGGGCACATTGACTACGATGAGGTCTGTGTGGTGTGTCTTTATATTATTTCCTGTGGGTTGAGGTGTGCCAATTTAACACGTGATAGTTGTGCATGTGACGTACGACATTCGTGGCATGTGTGTGGTACAGCGTTTTTTGTGTGCCTGCTTACAGTGAACACGCTAGCTCCTGCTACCTTTTTGTTGTTCCGGACGCATTTTATATCCAAGCATTGCCTCAAGCATTGCTGCTGGGTGTTTTCAGTACAAGTGCCTGGTGATCTTATGAGCCTGATTTTTGTTTAGTGCCCAGTGAGCATGGAATAAAGATGGCCAGCGGATTAGAGCCGTCCACATCGCCCAACACAGCATTTCTTTTGGTTTTATACGTTCATATATGCTTGGCCTTATATGTAAGCCAATTGTTGGTTGATTGCACCCATTTCGCTTTTTCATTCAGTTCGCAACTATATGACATATACATGTCTGTGCAGGGGCACACACGATTTACACGTGCTTGTGCATGAAAGTACCCACACTCACAAAACACCTGCTGTGCTCTCTTTCTCAGAGTGTAGTGATGGCCAGAGCCACTCGTAAACATTCAGGATGTATGCAAGATGTGCTTGGCAGAGAAATCCCGAATGCCTGTGCCGCCATGTACGAGGTTTGTACATGTCTAGTAGGGCCGATCTTACGCCTTCAGGTACACATTAATTACAAACCTTACTCCTTCAGGTGTACCGCTGCTCCTGGCGCATCCCGTCCCTCTCTCCTTTAGTGCGCAGCACGGCTGCTGCAACAGCGATTGCAGGTGAGCCATGAACCTCCTCGCGGGTAGTGGTGTTGCATGATGTGGGGTATGTGTCCATGTGTGTGCACGTGTGCGTAAGTGTGTGCTGTTGGTTTCGTACGGGCAGGTCATTTCTTTGCTGCAGATTGTCATTGTTGTCACGTCTGTATCAGTCTTGCTGGCACCCTTTCCAGGGTCGCAGTGACCAGCCACTGCAGTCACACTGATGGAACCAAAGCTCATCGGAGAGCTTTGCAAATGAAGTGAACAGCGGATTAGCATCACACAATATGAACTGCTAAACTTGGTGTGCACAGTGAGATCAGACGACCAGTAAGCATCAAACATCCATCTCTGTCTCTGTCACAGGCATCTAGGTAGTAGCCAGTAAGCATCAAACATACATCTCTGCCTCTGTCACAGCCATCTCTGTCACAGGCATCTAGGTAGTAGCCAGTAAGCATCAAACATACATCTCCGCCTCTGTCACAGCCATCTCTGTCACAGGCATCTAGGTAGCAGCCAGTAAGCATCAAACTTCCATCTCTGTTACATAAGAACACACTCTGGGACAAATCTCCACATGTCTTTCCCTCTTCTTCTGATGCACACTCAACTTGCTTGCACACGGTAGCACTCCACGCTGCCGTTGTGGGTAGGTTCATGTGTAGGGTTTACCTAATGCGTAATACCATCGCTAGCTACTCCCTCCTTTGTCGGACGCACCTCAGGGGAGGAAGTTTGTTTGATTGAGCTGCCTACTTTCTTAGCATTCTTCCCTCTTATATCTCTTACAAGTCCATTTGTTGCTGGCAGAACAGGTGGGGGGCTTGCATTAAATGCACCTGTTTAGATATTGTAGAAGTTGTGAATATGGGACGCATTGGTGCAGGTTTAGGCAGTACAGTTAGTACAGGCATTGGTACAGGCAATTGGTACAGGTGTAGGCAGCACAGCTTGCGGGTAGCGGAGATAGTCTGTGAGGTTGCAGGCGTTACTCCAGCCCGGTGGAGGTACACACAAACACAATACACACACACTCTCACACACACTTACTCTCTATCACACACACACACTCTCTCTCACACACACCCTCTCTCACACACACACATACACACACACTCACGCACACATACACACATACACGCTACACCCTACACCCTCCAGGTATGCGCAGTGTTGTCGCTGGTGGCTGGCCCTCCTCCTTTGGATGTCAGATCTGGGGCCAGGCGGCCTGTGAAGAAGCGTGTAGGGTGGGTCCTCCGCTGTCTGGCACCATAGCTAAACTGGGGGAGGACGCTGCAGGCTTCTTGGCGATGGTGTTGCAGGTGTGAGACTCATATATGTTAGGAAATGAGACTTATATATGTTAGGAGATGAGACTTGAACATGTTAAGAGATGAGACTTATATATGTTAGGAAACGAGACTTATATAAGTTAGGAGATGAGACATATATGTTAGGAGTTGAGACTTATATATGCTAGGAAATGGGTGTGCAGCTTTGGAAAGCGGGGGAAAATGAGCCTCTCTTCTCTGGTTTGCAAATGTTGCTGTGAGGGCATACACAGGCCTAAGACTCGAGGCAGACTTTTCCATCCTGGATTGCCAGGTTGGGATGCACCGCTGCCGGTGCTACGTGCAAGCAATTGCGGCTTACCTCGCAAGCTATAACACAGCAGCTGTGCGTGTAAGCACGGTGAAGCCTGCTATATAGCTATTGTGCTGCACAGAAATATAACATTTTTAGCGTGAGTACGTGAGGTTTAAGGATGCTTCATAACCAGCAACGCTGATCTCCCAGACTTGCGCGTGATTGTCTGTTTATTTATGTGTGTGCTGTTTCTTCAAAACTGCACATACACACACAAATACCTCTTTTTTAATCAGGTGGATGCTACTGCGCTCGGAGCAGCACTAGAGCCCCAGCGTGCACAGCATGCAGAGGGGCTAGAGAGCATCGACCAAATCCTCAGCATACCCGACGGGCAGGAGCTCAGCCCAGCACTGTCTTCTGCAAAGCCGCAGCCTAGGGAGACCGAGCTGCTGGAGCAAATTTGTGCAGAAGGGGAGGGGGAAGGGGCTGTCCGAGGAGATGGAGGTGTAGGCGATGAGAGTCAGGCTAGGAGTGGGCCTGTGCACCTGCGTGTGTGTGGGGTGGGCAGTGCCTGGGCACGACAGGATAGCAGCCTGGCAGCGGTGCAGCAGCTGAACAATCTGGAAGCGTGCAGGTGTGTGCGTTTGTTTTGCTTGCTTGTGTGCGTGTGCATGTGTTTATATGTATGTGCTGGACTGACATGTTAGTGACGTTTGTTTTAAAAGAAGTCAATCGCAATCTACTTAACGCTGTTTGCTTTTCTATTTTTACTTTTTGTTGCTTCCACACACAATTGGACAGCATACATTGACGTGGACAAGCAGGACCAACCCAACTCCTACGCTCAAGTATCACCATGGTCAAACCAGAGTAGCTACCATTCCTCATTGCGTGTGTACGCATATGAGTAGGGTTGGCCAAAACCATACATTTATGCGGTGTACATATGGTATTTTTTAGCAGACGATTCACCATACATACGTTCATATACGATAAAACTACATGGTTCTGGCCAACCCTGCGTGCAAGTCATACGTTGATGTGAAGTGTGTGTGTGTGTGTGTCTGTGTGTGTGTGTGTGTCTGTGTGTGTGTGTGTATGTGTGTGTGAAGAGTAAAAAGTCTCTGCCTCCACCAAGCCTAAGGCAACACCCGGGCGATGATGTAATCAAAAACGCAGATGTGCTCCAGCATACTGGATGGCTGCTGCCCTCTCTGGAAGCTCACCAGGCTGTAACGCCACAGTAGCTGCTGCGTTGCTCGGTGCTGCTGCTCATGTTGCCGGCTGTGAAACTGGCCCAACTGCCTCTGCGTCACCCTCAGATCAACAAGGTGTGTGTAACCGGCTACACCCTCAGATCAACAAGGTGTGTGAAACTGGCCCAACTGCCTCTGCGACACCCTCAGACCAACAAGGTGTGTGAGGACGCTTGATGATGAATATGGGACCTTGGCTTTCTTCTCATTTCTGGCAAGCGCCGAGACATTAAGTCCATTATTGCTGCTGCTGTTGCTGTTGCTGTTGCTGCTGCTGCTGCTGCTGCTGCTGTTGCTGATGCATACTGATTTAGATATAGTACCAAGTTATATGGTCTCAGGTGCCGGCCTTAACACTTATTAAGCAGGTAACAACGCCTCTTTCTTTCTTCTTATCTCTTGCAGTCGTTGCTTCTATGAGCAGCTGGCAAACCCATCCAGCAGAGGCCGACAGTGAGCAGGCAGAGGCAACACAGTCTGCGAGGGTGCTGGACCAGCCTGCTGCTTTGCTGGGGGTGCTGAACTCCGCTGCAGGTAAGGCAAGCCGCTTTGTCTGAACTGGCGCATGGTCTATGTGTGTGTGTGTGTGTGTGTGTGTTTGTGTGCATGTGATTGTGTGCGGTTAACCAGCCTGCTCAATTGCTGGGGAGTACAACCCCCAGGCGAAACACAACCCCCCCATCTCCTTCACCTGTATTCCTTTCTGCAATTTTGATATACTTCCTTTTTTACATGCCCCTGGCAACAAATTGGACTTCAACCTGGACGTTCCAAAATGTCAGCTCTATTTCAAGCTGCTGTGCTTTTGCCGTACTCTGAGCTATGCTCTTGCCGTAAATTTGCTTTCAACTCTGAACTATGCTCTTGCCGTATATTCGCTTCCAACTTGCTGCAGGAATGTATCTCAGACTTGTCAGCGCACCAGGGTCACACATTCTGGGCCAGGCAGCATTCGACAAGAGGCAACAGCACTCATCACAAGCAATGCAGCAGCATCAGGGTTTTTGTGGTAGTGGTGGTGGTGGTGGTGGTGGTGGTGGTGGTGGTGGTGGTGGGCCAAGCAAGGAGGATAGCTTGGGAGGAGGCTTGGAGCAGAGTGCTTTGCAAAGCGTGTTGAGACTGGTCATGGCTGCTGATCCTGGTGGGTGACTATTTTGATCCTGGTGGGTGATCCTGGTGGGTGATCCTGGTGAGTGATCCTGGTGAATGATCCTAGTGGGTGACAATTTTGATCCTGGTGGGTGATCCTGGTGGGTGATCCTGGTGAGTGATCCTGGTGAATGATCCTAGTGGGTGACAATTTTGATCCTGGTGGGTGATCCTGGTGAATGATCCTAGTGGGTGACAATTTTGATCCTGGTGGGTGATCCTGGTGGGTGATTCTGGTGAGTGATCCTGGTGAATGATCCTGGTGGGTGACAATTTTGATCCTGGTGGGTGATCCTGGTGGGTGATTCTGGTGAGTGATCCTGGTGAATGATCCTGGTGGGTGACAATTTCGATCCTGGTGGGTGATCCTGGTGAGTGATCCTGGTGGGTGACAATTTTGATTAGCTCGTCTCCTTATACGCAGGAATTCAGCATGGCATCTCTATCCCAAAAACTGCTGCCATACATCATACATGCACACACAACCACTTGCACACCGCTGCACGCACACCACCGCTGAAGTCAGTATACAGCTTCTAACCTACACATCTTGCAGCGCAGCAAATAGATATGTGGCATAGACGTAGCATATGAAGTTGTATTGATCTACTTTCTACTTTGTGTTCCTTTAAAGCATTCCACCACCGTATCACAATGCAAAAGTTGTATATATATATGCACACGACCACCAATGTAGGCCTGCGCACAGCAGCCGTGCAAGCTTTGTGGGCCTCCCAGCAAACTCCTAACCAAGCAATGCAACCACAAGACGGAGGCGGACTTGAGGCAGCGCTGGGTGCTGTACTGGCCACTGGGCCTAATGCTGTATGTGTGGTGCTAGACGTGTTTGCTGATGTGCTGGAGGAGGTGCAGGCCAAAGACATGGTACAGGTGAGCAGGGAGGGGGGGGGGGCCTTGGGGCATCAACACAGTACACTACAATAATGGCATGTCACATCAACACAGTACACTGTACAATACTGTCACGTCACGTCACATCAACACAGTACACTGTACAACTCACTTGCGTCAAATCAACACAGTACACTGTACACAACTTTTATGTCACATGGTGAGGGGCTCTAAGTGCTAGTACCAAAGCGCTCCTTTCCTGTCTTCATCATGCTGGGCGTGCTCGTATGTCATGCTGGGCGTGCTCGTATGTCATGCTGGGCATGCTCATATGTTTACCTTTTCTTTCCCTACTTATGTCAAATCATACGACTCGTGCTCATATGTCTAGCATTTACCGGAAATGTATAACTTTTGCACTGTGTTGGATTTTCCAGCCCTCCATTATATTTAAAATCCAAGAATCAGCCTGTAGCATATAGTATTTAGTATGTACCATAATACCATAATATGTGCTCTCTCGTTTCTCAAAAGGCGCAGAAGTGTGAGCTGAGTGCCGTGCGGCTGCTGAAATCGTTGTGCCTCTTGGTGCTTGCAGGGGTGTGCAGAGCAGAATTGGCAAAAATCACAAAAGGTATAGGCACTGACCATGCCTTTGCTGATGCTCTCTTGCAGTACACTTCTCATACAGAGTGCCCATTACCATGACACCACAATGCTTTTTTGTGCGTGCTCAGCTACTGCAGTGCATTGAGGCATGTGTTTTTGCTTCTGTCCACACCTCTGCGCCTCTATTTGGAAATGTTAAGTCACAATATTGTTCAGGATGGAGATTCTTGTCAACGAGGGCCAAAAAATAAAGAGGAAGCTGTCATTCCTTCTTCCTCCCAACCTGCACTGGAGTTCCATCCTGCCTCTATTGAAATCAGTGTTACAGAGCTTTACGGCATCTAAATGGTTTTCTATCTTCACATTTGTGGGGAAACAGTGTTATCTCTGCCTGCGTACCGTACTTTCCCCCCCTGAAACTTGCGGTGCCCCCACGCTGCCTTCTTCTCAGGCTGCAGTGGAGCGCTCCCTCGCTCCCTTCTTCAGCGCCTTTGCCAGCCTGGTGCTTGCACTCTCAAGCACACCCCAACCCCCTGCTGGTCAGCAGCAGACGTCAGCACTGGGCGACGATGCAACAGAGAAGGCCCCCGGAGGCCCCCAAACACGGATGCGTGCCCTCTGTGCTGGGGTGGTACTGCTCGCACTGCGCCTGCTGAAATGCACTTCTACCAATGGCGGTGGAAACAGCAGCAGCAGCAGCAGCAGCAGCAGCAGCAGCAGCAGCATAGGGGTGGTGCAAGGACCTGGAGCTCAGGCGTCCGTATCAGCGGTGTTTCGTGCATTGCCTGGGGCATGGTGAGTGATCCTATGTGGATGTAAATTATGGGCACCCCTACCAGAAAGGCAAACACGTAAATGTGTGGCACTGACGACGTCTGACGATTGCAGTGTAGCTGGATACTTGCTGGTCGCCCCCGTGAAAAACCCGCCCTACCAATCTCACTTAGCTCTCCACCCATGTCAAAGCCCCCTATACCTCATCTAAATTTTAAATACTTCATATTATGTCTAAATCATTGACATTTGCTGGAAACCTGGCATTCTGGAGGGTTCTGTGGGGCCCGCTGCGTAATTTGCACCCACTTTGGCAGGGAAAAGGTGCATTTCTGAGGTTGCCCCGATCAACCTCTGCTTCAGGGTATAAGCATTATAAATGTTATGTAACAATGCTGCAGTGTTAGATTTGGGGCAGGGGTACTGGGAATGCCGGCGAGTGGAAGGCACTCACACAAGGGACACAGGGGAAAAAGACAAAATTCTGTCGCTCCATACCTGCTTCGCATCTGCACCTCTCCCCAACCTTGAAGCATCTGCTGGAAAAAAAAGCAGCTATCCAATGCATGTCTCAGGTCACGAAATGGTGGAGTGGGTGCAGAGATATGCTTGCGCAAAGTTAAGTGAGACAGTTTGGCTCCCAGGGGGGTGAGTTTTCCACGGGGGCGACCGTAATTGAAAGGGACAAACTGGAAGAATTCAGCTCAAACTCTTGCAGTGTCCTTTGCGACAGGATACTGAGCTCCTGCTCCATTAGCACCACCGGCTCATGAAACTTGGAATGGACAAAGGGGTGAGGGTGGAGAAAAGGACCCTAGTGTGCACACAGATGTGGGATCGCACAAGGCTGTAGGCATCCCATTTTTGCTTTCAAGCTTGAAATCCAAGCATGCAGCATTGTGCTTTGTGGATGCCTGCGACTCTTTGCACGGATACGTGAAAGCCCTGCCCAACATCAACCATGTCCTTCACTTGGCAGACACCCCGCCCCATGCTGTTCAAGCAGCTTGCCATTGGTGTTATACACATTTATCTACACAGATGGTGTCTGGGATGGTGTCATAGCTGCCGCTTTCGTTAATTTTTTGTTATTCGGCTACTCATTAAATCAGTTGTAAAAGGGATGTGGACGGATTGTGTTCCCTTTTATATTGCAGAGCAAGAATATTCTTACAGCATGACATATTAAATAAGAGGAATCCAGCTAACTTTCTGTTTATGTATAGTTGTAATCATATTTACCATAAGTTAAAAGTTGGTTGCATCCTATCATTGTTGCGCACATGCATATTGTCTATTTATCCTGTGTGCGGGAGATGCACCGCCAATGGTCCAAGTATGAGCAGCGTTGTCTTCTGTTTTGCCCAATCCGGTGAATTTGAAAGCTCCGTGCTTGCTAGGTGTGTTTTGGGCGTAAGGACTACATGGGCATTTTATTTGAAGGGGTGAGAGGGTAGAACTCTACAAGGTTGATGTAAACAGAATAAGGGGAAGGCAGGCTGCAGGATAAAGGAATCACACATGAATTACGGAACATGTCAATTGCATGGTCAAATATATTGCTGGTTCGCAATGTCAACTAATTGATCAAATATAATGCAATACATCATTGTAAACAATGATCAAATGTGTTACACAAGCAAGAGTTGGTATTAGTAACTCAAGCCTCGAGCGTTGAACAAGGAAGGAGTGGTCGTTGCTGCCAGCTACCTTAATGTGCATATAGCATGTAGGGTTGGCCAGAACCATATCTATATATATGGTGTACATGGTATTTCTGGCAGGGAAATAACCAGAAGTTTGGTCATATACAGTGTGTATATATACGGTTTTGGCCAAACCTAGCTATATAGCATACTTACGCCCTGTCAGCACATTGAAGCCGCGCTTGCGTAGGCCAATGGCCTTGCCGTACTACAGACACTAGGCGTTCATGCTTCGTAAGCGTCCAAGCACAAGCAGCTACCCATAAAGCAACTAACACGTCGCCTGGCACTATTGCGTGCAGGTACCACCTCTTGCAGCCTGTGCAGGAAGCAGGTACCCAAGAGCAGCCCGCAGGTACCCAGCTCGCCCTTTCTAACACCCTCGTGCATTTGTTGCTGTGGGGTCCCGCCTGCCTCAAAGAGGGCAGCAACTTTAACGTAGGACATGGGGCAGAATCAGCTGCTGCATCAGCTGGGACCTGGACAACAGCAGCAGCAGCAGCTGCAGGGGCAATGACTACACTTGGGAAGGGGTGGCTGCACTCCACCACGCTTTTGCTCTCTGCGGCAAGGGAGGCATTTGGGCCTGATCCGCTGCCGCTTCGAGTGAGTCTGCCAGGTGGAAGTGACACAGTACAGTGCCTATAGTATTGTAGGTTTTAGTACTGCAAGTAGGATGTAAAGACCATTGCATCGGGTTCATTCTCAAATTTACAAGGTTTGCGGCCGGCACTGAGCTACATGTGTAAGAGGGCTATATTCAAACAAGCTTCAATAACACCGCATTTTTGTGTGTGCTTTGAGGCGGGAATTGAATCTGCACACAGATCGCAAATCTCAAACAGCACTTTTTGACTTCAGTTCTTGGACTTTTTGATAAGTAAACGTGTTTTTAGCACATATTGTTACTCAAAAGGGAACTCTAAAGGATTTCTGAAGAACGATACGTGCTATAAACAAGTTAGTGGTCCCTCTTGCTCCAAACACACCTCCATGCAAATAAGCTCCACACCTCTCTCTCTCTCTCTCTCTCTCCCTCTCTCTCTCTCTCTCTCTCTCTCTCTCTCTCTCTCTCTCTCTCTGTCTCTCTGTATCTCTCTCTCTCTCTCTCTCTCTCTCTCTCTCTAAAA
>Ga0307945_1000914_pt1:0-15000 | contig 22040 bp, 20 predicted proteins | sample OrgLakmetagen228_FD_201818 | JGI IMG/M metagenome (GOLD analysis project Ga0307945, IMG submission 201818) | Saline water microbial communities from Organic Lake, Antarctica - #228 | ecosystem: Environmental > Aquatic > Non-marine Saline and Alkaline > Saline | place: Antarctica: Organic...
TGTAGGGGAAAGGGGGGGGGGAGGAGGCGGGCTGGGTGGCTGGACTATGATAGCCTCAACTGGTTCAGGTGCAGGGATGCCATCCACATACACCTGGATAGTGTAGGTGCCTAAACTGCTAATCCTGTGATGGGTGAAGAAGCAAATTGTATTATACTGAGGTTAAAAGCCTGTCTAGGGCTGTATTGAGCTGCACGGATCATTTCTGGGTAAAGATTCATCGGATATAATGATGTTATATCCCTGATACCAAGCTGTGCAACTATTCAACCTTCCTTTTTATGCTTTACTGATTAACTACTCACATAGTTGTCCCACGACCAACAAATGCACTTCTGCTTCTCGCTTCCTACCATTGGCGAAATGCAAACTCCCTACCTGACAGTTATACTGGCTGCTGCAGCGGTTGAGCTTGTGACTACTGCATTCCAGCTGACGTTGGACGGAGACACTGTGATATTTGTGACCCGATTGCTGAAAGCGGCATCCGTGACGATGTTGTTGTACTTGTCACGTGCATACAGCAGGAGTTCTTGGCCTGTGTCAACAATCCGCTCGTACCGGGTGGCTGCAAGCAAGTGGCAGGGGGCTTTTTGTAATTGTCTGTTGACAGACAGTGACAGACAGTAAAAAGTTGCACCGAGTCGCTTGTACTGGGTGGCTGCAAGCAAGTCGCATTGCATTTTTGTAACTGGGAACTTGTAACTGCCTTAAATAGACAGCAAAGCGTTGCACTGAGCCGCTCGTACTGGGTGGCTACAAGCAAGTTGCATTGCATTTTGTAACTGGGAATTTGTAACCGCCTTGAATAGACAGCAAAGAGTTGCACTGAGCCGCTCGTACTGGGTGGCTGCAAGCAAGTTGCATTGCATTTTTGTAAATGGGAATTTGTAACCGCCTTGAATAGACAGCAAAGAGTTGCACTGAGCCGCTCGTACTGGGTGGCTACAAGCAAGTGGCATTTAAAATCTTGTAACTGCCTGATAGCGAACAGCAAAGGGTTGCACCAAGCCGCTTTAGCCAATGGTGATATTGAGTTACATTGCAAAGGCAGGAATCCATGCACTGTTGATGCTGAGAGCCTGTGGTGTTCATGGCAGCAACAAGGCGTTGCTGGCCAGGGCATGCCTCTATAACAAGTGCCCTGAAGCGAAGAAACACTTTCATCTGCTTGCGACACCCACGTGTTATGATCGTGTTTTCAACGACGACATCTCCTGGCTGGACTGTGAGCTTGGACAGGGTGGCCAGCAGCCGCCGGCCTGTGCTCTGGAAAGAAGATCCGACCTACAATGGAGTGTGAAGAACGGCATTGCCTAAGATACGTGCCCATATGCTTGTTAAATTCTAATTTTCAAAATGCCTGTTATGATCAAATCACTATGCTGGGAAAAAGGTGGCAGGTCAGCTGCTCTTCCAGGCATAAGAGGTTTTGATCTTTGTCCGTCACACCCCAATCATTGGAAGCAACAAATCATGTGACGAGCGGTTAGTTAATTTAGCCTGCGCTTTAGGTTTTCATGCATTTAGGTACTTCTTAGCCTTCTTTCTGTAAAGTTTTCTGGGCTATCATACCTTAAAACAACATGTTGCGTATTTGCCAAATAACAAATAAGCAATAGCCTGCCGGTTACCTCTTCATTGCCAAAGCGCATGACTAGGTCATACCGTCCAGCAAGTGTTAAATTGAACGGTAGCCTGTGTGCAAAAGTGCAAGTTTTTTATGTTAGTACTGAAGCTGGATTATTGGTCATACTGAAATTGCATCAGATGACCACATAAGATGTAGTTCATTTGATAGATGTAGTTCATTTGAAATCGCATAAGATGTAGATCACGTAAGATGTAGTTTGAAATCACATAAGATGTAGTGCATTTGATAGATGTAGTTCATTTGAATTGCATCACATGACCACATAAGATGTAGTTCATTTGATTGTTACTGCTTAACAACTTAGCCACGGCACTGAAAGCACGGGTTTCAAGTTCGTAAAGGTTAAATAAGGCATTCCAGCTTGCCGATAAGCATGCAAAAACAAGCGCAATCTCATCTCCAGACTCCTTTTCTGAATCAATCAATTGCAAATGTCTACTTGCCTCATCGGCTTGAACCTTGCAAACTTACCATGCCGCAATTCATTATATGCGCAGGAATGTTTTTACCAATCCCAAGATCCAGTATAGCCTTCAGCTTTTAAAGCAATCACACTCCCACCAGCATCTGAATTCAAGCTGGTACCTGTAATCCAGTTCTCCTAGGCTGCAAGCCTGGCCCGCGGGATGGAGGTACAAGGGATCAAAGTCTGTGTCATCCTCATGTCTGATCAAAGCCACGAGGTTGCTTGGAGAGGCATCAGCAACGGTGTTGTTGAACTCGTCACGGAGCTGCACATTGATGGCACCAGAGCTCCCTGGTCAGGGCAAAAACAATGACGTATATATTTGACGACAGCAATTGGCAACATTCCGTACATTGCGTATAAAAAAAGACTCCTCATGTTGATCTGGCACTGCTCTGTGAAAGCTTGAAAGACCTTTGAAAATGAAATGTGGCCGTGCGATGACAGCTTGTAATGATCAGAATCAAGATTCCGTTCACGTATCACCAAATGCAATTTTGTCACGCACAAAAAAACAGGAACCAGCGTCATCACCCCAAAAAGTATTACCTGCTTTTACGCCTTCAGGCATGGTCACCACCGAGTTTTGTGGGGCTACTGCAGCTGCTTTCACTCCTACCACGCCTTTGTACAGAACTTCACGCTGGGGGTTCATTACAGCCAAGTCATATGTGCCTGTAGAGAATATGGGAGAGAAAGAAAGGAAGTGGTAACAATAACCTGTTTATGGATAAGAGAGAGCGGTCGTGCTCAGTAGAAAATACAGCTGGTTAAGAGAGACACGTATGACGTTATGATCATACTTTTGGGGCCAAGCCTGGGATGCCAATACCCATACATATAAACTGGTAAATCTGCAAGGTAATGCTTGTCACTTTAAAATACACACTCACACAGACCAAAACTGGAAGTGTTGATCAATAGGCTGACCTGTCAAATATGTTAAGGTTTGGGCTGGTTCGGGTTAGGATTAATCACCGTTAAATCTCCGTCACTGCAAAGTAAACGTCACTGCAAAGTAATGGACTCAGTACGTTGACAAATAAGACTGGCACATCCAAGCTTATTGAACGAGACAAACATAAACTCTCAACTTTCAATCAACCGACTGCCAGTTGCAGGATTTGTTGCTGCCAATGATTGGGCGTGACAGACCACAAACAATGCGCTAAAGGTTTGTACACATGCCCTACGAAAAATGCGCCACAACACACAAATAACATACAAATGCGCCACAAAAATTGTGCACAGGTTTGCACAGCGTGTAATAACAAGTGCAGCATGTGGAAACAGTACAGCAAGTAGAAACGAGTAAAGCGTGTAGTAACAAGTAGAGCATGCAGAAATAAGTGCAGCGTGTAGCAAAAAGTAAAGCGTGTAGAAACAAGTACAGCGTGCTGAAACAAGTGCAGCGTGTGGAAACAGTACAGCAAGTAGAAATGAGTAAAGCGTGCTGAAATAAGTGCAGCGTGTAGCAAAAAGTAAAGCGTGTAGAAACAAGTACAGCGTGCAGAAACAGGTACAGTATGTAGAAACAGTACAGCAAGTAGAAACAAGTAAAGCGTGTATAGGCAGGCCACAGCTTATGGAGCCATCTCACTCACCTGCAGTATGCATGGCTGTGTACAGGAATACAGTGCTTCCACTGCTGTCCTTAGTGATGTTCACAGCAGCGGCTGCTTCCACAAAATCTACGAGGGAGGGCAAGGTCCATGCAACCTAGTTTTATCACGTTGGAATCAAGGTTGAAAGCCTATTTCCTTTTTAAAACTTTGTTGTTATCTGATCATTACGGATGATTCTTTGCCTACTCTTGGCAAAGCCTGGCAAGCTTGGTGTATGCAACACTGTCGCCTTTTCTCTCTTAAACTTTGCCTTTCCAAACTTTTTCTGTGACTGCGATTGGGCATCCTTACGGTTGTCCTCCTTTGAAAAGCAAGTTGTGTCGCTCTCATAATACTGCACACCTGAGTTCAGGATAAAGCCTGGGCTGGTGTCTTGGTGCCGGTTGCCATAATTATCATAGGCTGAGCAAATTATGTTATACTGGCGTCCTGCAACCACTGCTTGGTCTTTGCAAGATATTCCACTTGTTTCAGGTCCTCCTGAAGATGGAAGCATTTGTAAAGTCAATATTATCCAAGCTGTGCATACCTACCTAAACAAAACTTATAATAAATTTGATACAGAATCCAGGACCTCCAAAATAAAGGCACACAAACAAGCAAACAAGTAATTGTGCACACACATACACACACATATACACACATGTATCTCACCACAAATACCACTCTCGCTGTACTGGCAGTCAGCTTCGACAGTATTGCCACTGAGCTCCCCAGTAGAGGTGCCAGCTCCATACCCTGTGACCACGCTGCGGAATGCACCCACTTCTGGATTGTGCACCTGAGGTATGAGCAAGAAAAAAGGAGACCCTTTATTTACTCCAAAAGAAAAAGAAGCCAAAACGGTATCAAGTATCAAGTGTTGTAAGCCTCTAGCATTGCGATGTTTAAGTGATCAACGAGCTGGATGGTGGTTAAACACAGTGGTATCTATCAGTATGCTTACCACTTCAAAAGTGTTGTTGGGCTGCACCATGATGGGAGCTCCATCATAAGTGACCTCCAGAGTATAAGTGCCAGACTTCTCTAAGCCTGAGATCTCCACCTCATAAGTGCCGTTGACGATTAGAGCCTACAGACATTGCAGGGAATGAATGGCCGACTTCAATTTCTTGCGTGTTCAGTAAGCCAAAGCACGTGGGTTGCTTTCAATGAATCCCCTGCTGCATTTTGGATCATGGTCTGAAACTGAAAGATCTGAACTCCTAAATGTGAGCGATTGTCAAGAAGCACAGTATCTTGCCTCATTTTTTGTAAGCTACCTACCACTTGATCCATGGTTTTATAAGAGCTTCTGCCTTCGGGAGAAACCCTGACCCTCAGCAGATCTGCAAATCAGCAGTCAGAGAAGGAGAGAAATCCCTGCCTTAGATTTAATTGGATATATTTTTAGGAAGTCCAGCATTGCTCAAAATCATAAACAGAGGCGCTAGAGACTAAGCTGACTGAGACGATGATTTTCACAATACACTTTGATCGACTTGGACAGCATGTTAGACATAGGTTGCCAGTCTGCTAGTCAACACCTTGCTACTTGGGCATATTGCTTTTATGAATTTTGCACATAACTGGCCCCCTACCTTCCTTTACGGCTGCAAAATTTCCAAACTTGTCAAGAAGCTCTACTTGCATGCTGCTATCCACTCCAGCTACCACTGCAATGTAGAGTGATATGAGCAAGCTCGTTGTTGAATAACAAGGGCATACATGCAGGGTTCAAAAGGATGGAATCATATTTAACCTACGTAATTGCTTACATTATTAACATGATTGACATTATCGAAAAAGCTATCCAGGTAAGCTATGTACAGCGTTTCTGCAGGGCTAAGCGTCAAGCTTCCTATGCTTTCACACCCCATCTTTAACATTAGTTTGTCAGTTTAAATAATTCATACACAAGTAAGTGAAGTATGCAGTTGCTTTTGATCTATCACCTGTGCGTAAAACACGAGGCACTGATTGCATACCACCTGCATGACGTCTAGTTTTAATTTCCACTCTAGGTGCTACAATATAAATGCAGTGCAATCCACACCTGGCTTGAGCACATTCCAAGCAGTGCAATTAGCAGCGTTGGGAGCAGCTGCCTCAACTTCAAAATCCAGACTCGCAATTGTAGTGTTGTCCTGTACGCAATGTAATAGAATGAACTAATGCTAGAGATGGCACCACAATGACTGGCAGGCATTTCTGAGCATTGCTCATTTTGCCATGTTCTAGGTCCCAAAAATGCATTACAAAACATATCAAAACAGGTAGCAAGCTGGCAAGTAGAAACACAGATCTAAGGCACTAGTCACATCAACGTTACACACTCACTTGTGTGAACACGGCTTGGTAGGAGCCCGCTAGGGATACACCAGAGGCATTGATTGACATGTACCCCCGCAAGGAGCTGCTCAAAGTGAGGTTGAGCTGTGGAATGATTTCTGGAAGACCCCTGCTGTGGCCCATGTATGTGGTGCTGATCTGTGTGACGTGGGTATGCAGTACAGATTGTCATCATTTAACAAACCTTATTGGATTTGGTCCACAGCCAACTCCAGGCCGGTGGGATTGTGAGCAACCAAGAGTGTGTCGATGCTTGTAAGAGCTGTGTGTTTCAATGTATTGCAAAGCATGCCAGGCTCTGTGGAGGATCAGGCACCAGGTTTTTGAAGTATGCCTTTGCCTGCATTCATCTTATGCTGGCATTTTAAATGGAGGCACTCAGGGGAATGCTACTTTAATACTCACATGCACCATATCTGTTGTCTGGTTTTCAAACTGGTTGTCGTTAATGTAGCTGTAATCTTCAATCAGCCATGCTCTGTTGCCGAATGCATCAAAAGCCTCTAAACTTGCCATCTCTGAATACGACTCTCCGGCAACCAGCACGTCTTCTCTGCCTGTTGTGACAAAGAGGTTTAGATTTAAATCAATTTGAATTGTAATTTGTAATAGTGTAGGACTCACATGTCAGACACTATGAGTGGAGGCAACAGGCACAGCAACACGTGCTTACATCATACGTCAATTAGCACACCTTTTACCACATACTGGGTTAGATCCAGTGCCGCAGGCTTGACTTCATAGTCAGAGGTCCACACAATCTCCCTGCAGGCAGGCAATCAACTTAAGCTGAAGAAACGCATTCAATGGCTACTGCAAACACATTTTTCTCAAGTCTACACTACATTCAAGGCGTTCATTATGCTCAGTGGCATTCCAAACAAGCACACCTGCCAAGCCCTTTAGGCATTTGAAGGGGGACACGCTCTGTGCTTCCATCAGAATGCTCATAAAACACCTGTGCCACGCAAGCAAGAAAACAGCTTCTGAAAACAGCTTCAAAATCTCACTACCTGACAACTGTGAAAGTATATGAGCCCACCTCAAACTCATAAAGACCTGCTCGTGACATCACGGCTTTGAACTCCAGCCACCAGTTGGTGACCCACCACTCTTTTGTCACGGTAAACTGCTCTCCTGTGTCCTTGGCAGTGAATCGGACCTGATAGTTTTGGGCAAGAGTTTAATATCTTGATGTGCACGTGCATATTTAAACTGGTTTCGTTTTGTTCTTGTTTGTAGCAACGCCTTGCTGATGAGACATGTCCAAATTAAACCAATTCCACTCATCGCTCAAGCGCATGCAATTATGATGCCTTGATGTAGCTCCCAAATCTGCAGCAGAAATGTCAACAACTCTAAACAGATGTCTATCTGTAATATATCTTAGTTTTGCAGCAGATACATCAATATTCCTATGAAAGATGCCTACCTGCAACGTGTCTTCAATTCCAGGGGTGCGCAGCCAGTTCCGGTATCTATCTGTCAGTCTCCAGAGCCTTGCAATTCGTAGCTGGGAAAAGTCATCTGCCTGCGTTGGCAACGTTGACCAACAAATAATGAAGAGTGCTGGCAGAGTGCTGGTGCTGGCATCCAATTTGAGTTCGCTCAAAAACTTGGGCTGCGATGTTCGTTCTGCCAACTTGCATGACTCGTCACAGTCACTGTGTGCCTTTGACGTGGACTTGCCTTGTTGGAAGGGGGGCCAAGGTTGATCAATGAGTACTGCACTGACACCTTTGTAGCAGGCTTAAGATGTAGCCTGCAACGCATAGGGTACGAAAAATAAGTTACTGGATTTCAGGAATAGACATCAGAGATCAATGTACGCAGGCAAGTAACAAGTTCTAGCTTAATTGATTAGCGGTGCAGGGCTTGCTGTTTCAGACAACATTTTGGGACAGGCACAATCAGGTAGCTGTAGGCAGTTGTAAAGGGCAGCAGATCTTGAGCCTTCTGGTCATTTAAGAACTCACTTTAAAGGGCTGTCAGGGAGGTGCGTGCCATTGAATGTTATGTTTAGATAATTGTCCCCCCTGCAAGACAGACGTGAATGTCAACAGTGAGGTTTGATGAGACATTCATTTTTCCTTCACGTAGCTACTGAGCAAAAAGCTTGCTAGTTGTTACCTTCTTCCTACCGATGAGACCTTCTTCGTTCATTTTTCATTCACATAGCTACTGGGCAATCTTGCTAGTTGTTACCTTTTGCAGGAATGCGTCACATCAACTACTTACTGGAAGTAGCTGTCGGGGAGTGGTGATCCTGGATCAAATTGAGACGTGCTGGGAAGGCCGTAGCGCACAGATCCCCTGTTCAATATGAGGGAAGGAGGGAATGGTGTGCAAGTTAAACACGAAGTACAGACGTCAAAACTGCCAGCTTGCACCTTTGAATTATATGCATCTTACCAAATGGTGCCAGTTGTGAATTCTACTTGGTACAGACCAGCGCCCAGGGGTCTGATAATGGGCTGATTTTCACAAAAGGAGGCGCCCCCGGGAGCCAGGTCATCTGTATCACATACAACCTGCAGATAGTTTATGTGTTTTGGGGAGGGTTTAATCGAACTGGACAGGCACTTGCATTCCTTGACTTGTGCATCCTTGCCATTTAGTGCATGAAGAGCACGCATAACCCCCATTATTGCTTCGGCCATATACTATTGCAGGCCTTCAGCATAGTAGCTGGTTACGTTCTCTCCCTGGTCGTCCTCAAGATGGATCAAGCAAGACCACGTCTGAGCACCCACTATACTTCTGCCCCACATACCTGTAGACCTTCAGCATAATAGCTGGTCACGTTCTCTACCTGGTCGTTCTTAAGCTGGATCAAGAAAGAGTTGAGCTCTCCTGCAGGCTGGATGCTGTCCTCTGCACATGTAGATGAATGGATCAAGAATGAATGGATTAAGAATGAATGTATCAAGAAAGAGTTGAGCTCTCCTGCAGGCTGGATGCTGTCCTCTGCACATGTAGATGACATTTTGAAATGTCATTTATATAATCTCATGTCAAGGTACAAAGGATATACGTCAAGTGTGAGAACATCAAGTTCATTGACAATGGACGGCGTTCTTAGCGTGGAATGAATTGATCCTTCGTGTGCAGGTATTCTTTAAAGTGCTCACAGATCAATAACAAAATGGCAGCATACTAAGTGGGGCAGCCTGCTGATACCCTTCTGAACTTTCCGCAGTGCACTGCAATGCCCAGTGCAGTCTGTAAATATTGATGGAACATAGGATCTCGCAAACGCACCGGATAGATTATCTGCATGAATTACGCTGGATGCTGGATCAACCAGGGTAAAGCCCCCAACCTGAAAAGTAATGTGGATCAAGCAAACAGAAGCAAAGATTGGCCCCAAGGAGCTTTAGAAACAGATCAAATGGCTGTGTTACCTGGGGCGCTGCAGCAGCTAGAAGTATATTCAGTAAGAATGTCTCAGTGTGAAGCAGCACTTTGGATGAGAAGAAACATGTAGGCTAACTTGCAAGGTGTTAAATTAAGGGTCCTGCCTACCGTGGCTCACACTCAGACAAACCAGCCATGCACTGCTTCAACACTTATCATGAAGCTAACCGATGCGTCCACTACTCACCACTTCAAAAGTGTTGCTGGGAACCACCTCAATGGAGCCCCCGGCGTACGTCACCTCAAGGGTGTAGGTTCCAGGCTTGAAAACATCTGCTATAATAACCTTATAGGTGCTGTTCCCAAGCAGGTCCTGTGTGGAAAATATAGCATGCAAAGCTTTTAATCTTTCTACGGCAATCCAGTCAAATCTAATGCAGTAAATTTTCAGATAAGAAACGTGCTGTGCGAAAGAAAATGATTGAGGCTAATGCTGCGCAAACTAGCTTTCTTATGAAACCCACCATTTGGTGCATGGGGATGTAGTTTCCACCACTTTCAGGGTATGCTCGTACAGACAGCTCATCTACTCGTGTGAAGGAAGGAAGGAGACACATGTTGTTGTTGACAAAATAACACAGAGAATGATATAAGCAGGCTTTGTGGAGCATGCATTGGCAGGCAAAATCTACAGCCCTTGCCACTTCTGTAGCATTTCTGGTCTAGCTTCAAACCGAGACGCCTGATTCTGATCATATATATTTGTCAAGTCACACTTTAAGCACGAGTGGATGAAAGACATTCATAAAATAGCTCATTTTGAATAAGGGGAATGAGCATCGTCAGTCAGCTTAGTCCAGACCTGCCTGCGCATTACCTTTGTCCACCATTGCAAAGTTTCCAAACGCATCCATCAGCTCCACAATTATGCTGCTTTCAGTTCCCGCGACAACTGGGATATGATGTGAGAAGACTTTTTGCTTATTTTGAAGGATATGGAAGGTGATTTGGAATTTAGTGGCCTTAAACATGAGCTGAGCACATGGCACTAACAGTATTGCTTGGGCTTAACCGCCCTTAAAAGTACAAGAGACCGAACAACAAATTAAGGAATTGTCTGTGGTTTGAATGTACCCACCTGGCTCCACCATGTTTCTGACGGTGCAGTTTGGGGGGTTTGGCCTTGCTGCCATGACCTGGAAATCTAACTGGGCGACAACAGTCTGATCCTGTGCATTTGGAATGGAAAAAGTGGATATGCGTGCTTTTTAAAATAAGGCCATAGCATGAATGGGTTAATAAGTCTGCTACAGGCATGGCGACATGAGTTTGCCTGCTTTGCTTATTTAAAAACAGGAACAACTCATGAGGTACGCAGGGCTGTGAAAATTGCTCTTCACATGATTGTACAGGAGCCGTTATGGTACTGCTCTTCCTGCGCACCTGGAGGAAGTCCACATGGTAGTACCCAGCTGTGGCAACCCGTGATGCCTTGACGATCAAAACACCTTGGACAGTGCTGCCCACGGTGAAATCAAGTTCTGGAAGTATGGCTGTTGAATTGGCTGTTGCGTTTAAAAAAGTCACATCAGCCTGCGCACCAGACCAGGAGTACAGCAAAGAGCGTGTCCTGCACACTGTTTAAGGCGTTTTTCATTCGCCATTATACACCACAAATTGGATGCCCTCAAATACAAGAGCTCCACACAGCCAGTGTTTATATCACAATCAATTGATCTGAGGTGTGCACATGATTGCTGCTGCTAGATGTGAGACAATTTTTGCTTACATGTACTAAGCCGCTTCTATCCTTTGCATCATACCTGGACATAATCTGTGCTTTGTTCCTCCAGCTGGTAGTCCATTAGATAGAAATAGTTGTCAATCAGCCACGCCCTGTTTCCATATGCATCATACGCTTCCAAGATTGCCATTTCTGTGTAGGTCTCGCCGGCAACTAATTCGGTGATCATGCCTGAAATGTGTGGGATTATGCAACGGACCAATTTGACACGTTGCTAAACTGCACTTAAGGAGCTGTGCTGTGTGTGGTAGTACTTGACGTGCTCTAAATTGCTATGGTATCATAAACTTGCCTTGAAAGACGTACTGGCTGGCATCAACCGCAGACGGTCTCACTTCAAAGTCTAAGGTCCATATGATCTCGCTGCAGATGATGATGTCAGTGTAATACAGGATTGGTATAATCTTCACGAGACCGATACCACTGCACAAATACTTGCCTATTACTTGAAGCAGATTTCATGCAAGATGTGATGACGGCAACATGTGTGTACACATCACCTCAAGAGTCCCAAGCATCAAGATTCTCACCTGTCATATCTTGGCACATTCTGGAGTTGGAGGCGCTCTGTAGAGTTATCTGAGTGCACGTAAAACACCTGAAAGAAGCAATGTGAGGGCATGCAGATTTGGCTGGCAACGGAGGGTGCCAAAACGTGTGTGGAGAGGACTGCAGATGTAAGGTTTGTGCAAGTCCTGCACGTATGGTTTTATCTTAAAGTGCAAGCCTCTGTAGTCCAGCTCACATACCTCAAATTCATACATGCCAGCCCGCGACACCAATGCGTCGAATTCCAGCCACCAGTTGGTGACCCACCACGTTTTTGTCACAGGAAATAGTTCCCCTGTGTCTTTGGAGGCAAAGCGGACCTGCAGGAAGCCCATAAAAAGGAGCTACACCCTGAGATGATTGAAGGCTTATCCGTTAGGTTTAGGCAGTGAAGGCTACCTGTGTTACTCTACACTATGAATTCAGCCACTTCCTAGTCCATTCAGTAATCAAACATCTGACTAGAGGGCGTAAACAAAGGCGTGGCCTGCTAGCTTGGGCAGATAATCATTGGTGACGTCAGGCAGTGACTTTAGAGGTAAAACACTCTGAAGCCGACCTGCAAATCGTCTTCAATGCCAGGGTAGGTACGTGGGCGCAGCCAGTTATTGAATCGGTCTGTCAGCCTCCAAAGTCGTGCAATCCTGGACTCCTCAGTGTCACTAGCCTGGAGGTGGAAAGGTACGAGTGGCAGATAAGATGGCAGATAAAATGGCAGATAAGATGGCAGGTAAGATGGCAGTTCAGGGCTGTTAAACAGTCTAACGATGTGAAGAGAAAAGAAATGAAAAACTACGTAGGCATCAATTAAGGAAAAGGAGACACATTGGCCCGAAGTGCCGTGAGTCTCCCCCACCAAAGTCTAACGCTGTGCCTCTACATCTCAGATCCAGGCTGAAAGCACTTATTTGTTACAGAACAGAGCGTGGTGTGACGCCTTACTTCACCTCAATGATAGGAGGGCTCAGATTGATCAAGGAGTACTGCGATGACACCCTCTGCTCGGGTCGTAGTGTTAGCCTGAATTGGAAAAGCGGCCAGACAATGGGCAAACCGGTAAAATCCTGGGGTTACACATCGTATGATAACTATAACGTACAAGCCTGCTCTCCACTCTGTTATTTGGAAGTTTGTGGCAATTATCCGGGAAGATACAACAGCTTATTCTCACCCAAGGGGGCTGCCTGGAAGGTGCGTGCCGTTGAACGTTATGTTTAGGCTGTTATCACCCCTGCACAGGAAGTCGAGAAACGAGCCGTTTAGAAAGGTACCTTTTTGAAGCATTGGAGTTGGTTGCAAAGTACTCTTGTGAGCTGTTGCTGTATCTATTTTTCACTCACTGAAAGTAGCTGTCGGGGAGCGGTGATCCTGGATCAAATTGAGATGTGCTGGGAAGGCCGTAGCGCACAGATCCCCTGTTCAATATGAGGGAAGGAAGAAATGGTGCGCAAGATAAGCATGAAGTACAGACGTCAAATTTGTCAGCCTGCGCCTTTTATTTGTGTGCATTTTACCAGATGGTGCCAGTGGTGATTTCAACTTCGTACAGACCAGAGCCCAGAGGCCTGATAACGGGCTGACTCTCACAGAAGGATGCGCCCTCGGGAGCCAGATCGTCCGTGTTACAAACCACCTTTGCAAATTGTGAAGCCGAAGGTGAGCTGTTAGGTTTGTAGTTTGTTCAGGCATGAGGATACATTGCATAAGCTATGTAATGTAGCATTTTAGTTGGTGCTAAGTGCTAAAGACTGCCAGGTACCCAACAGCACATATCAAATTCAATGCAGTGCCAGTACGTGATCATCATCAGTGGTGAGTGCAGCCTGTAGCAAAATTGCTAGGGTCTTGATCTCTTGCAGCACTACAACCTGTTGTTACCTCTGCGTGCGCGTCACCCCACCTGAAGCCCCTCATTGTAATAGCTGGTCACGTTGTCCCCGTGCACGTCTACAAGCTGGATCATAAAAGAGTTTACCTCGCCCGCTGGCTTGATGCTGTCAAAGTCTGTGAATGATGGAATTTTGTGCAACAACAATACTTGTGGTTGTTGAAAGAGGTGTTCGTTTCTGGTGTGACCTCAAGTGCCTTGTGCAAGCATCGTGCAAGCACGTTGTTTAAGATTGCTCAGCTACCCTCTCCCACGCACAGTTACTTCAGCCACTGCTAATTGGCACACACCAGTAATGCCCTGCGCGTAGACCGCACTGGCTCCTGGGTCTACAGACCCCTCCCCATCCAGCAGGTACCTTCCCTCTGAAGCCGCTGTGAATATCGAAAGGGGAGTTTGTATTAAAAACACATGTGTGAATCGATGATAAACCAAGTTTCTAACATGCACTCCGCCCTCTCACCCGCTGAGCTACCCGCGAGGACGACAAGGAATGCCAGGAGGCGCTGCTGCTGGCGTGATGCTGCAGTGCTCATCTTGGTAATTTAGACGACTCCTTAGTTGCCGGAAAAATGTTACGGGGAAAGGGTAGTGGAACAGTTCCGCTCGCAACCGCTTTAAAAACGCTTACCGCGCAATTATAACATTATACTAGTAATTCGTGTATAAACTGCAGAAGAATTCGCACTTGTTTGAGGTGGTTGGACAAATGATTTTTAGTCCACGAGCGGTTGAGGCTTTAAAATCACCAAATTATATATGCTGAAAGTAGTGTTTCATTATTATTGCACGCTGATCCGACTAATACTGAGGGGCGGTTCGCCCGAGCACTTGATCGATTTGTAACACGATTATTTCTAAAACACTTATTGCAATATTCAAGCACCACGAGCGACGCAAGTTTGATTTTTGTTTTGGTTTTGAATGATGGCGCGTACATTCTAAGGCTTTACTCGCCTTTGAAATAGAAAGCGTGAAAATGGCTACAATAAAAAAGATTCCCGTCAGCCGAAAAACATGGCTGAAACTGTGCAGAGACGTATTTGTTTCACATTTCACAACCCTTCAATTAAATCACCCAAAATAGATGCTGAGCGTAAATCTTGCAGGGTTGAAGCCGGCGAGCACCACGAAAGGAATGGATAGCACTATCAGGCCAATCGGCCACAAAAACACCTGCAGCAGAAAGACACGATGATTGACATAAGTCCTGTACTGGCAAGAAGCACGTGTGCTGACCTATTTGCTTATGTACTTAGACTCCTGAAGCGTCTGAACTTGCAACTGACCCGCGTGACCTTAAAGACCCATTCACACGTGCCAAAC
>Ga0307945_1000914_pt1:20000-22040 | contig 22040 bp, 20 predicted proteins | sample OrgLakmetagen228_FD_201818 | JGI IMG/M metagenome (GOLD analysis project Ga0307945, IMG submission 201818) | Saline water microbial communities from Organic Lake, Antarctica - #228 | ecosystem: Environmental > Aquatic > Non-marine Saline and Alkaline > Saline | place: Antarctica...
TGGCTCCCCACAAATGTCTGGGCGGTAATGCTGGCTCACTGTGGCTTGAAAATATAAGCAGCGATGCAATGAGGCACCACCCCATGCCATTTGCCTTCACATGTGTGTTCTAATAACAAGATGGAGGAAATTATGCAGCTCACACTTCATGCCTTGCAATTGACCTAGAAAGCACTCTTTCCTTTCAATGCTTCTGCCAAAACTACTAAGCTAAGCACGAATAAAGATGCCTACAAAATCATTTGCAACTCTCATATGCTCATTTATGCAGGAAGCAAGCACAGTGGCGTTCAGGGTACTGTGTGGCTTGATTCGCCAGTTACAAGCAGCAAGGTGCATGGAAGGTGTTGGCTCTCGCCAGTGCTCGCAAGCACAATACAAAAGGCAACCCTCTCTGCTCTCCTTTTGCGCAGGTAGTGGTGCTGGCTACTTCCATCCTCTCAGCCGAAATGGTGCTGGCGACTCTGCCCATCCAGCGGCTTAAACGCAGCACCCTGTTTGTGGATGTGCTGTCTGTCAAGGTGGGCTGCCGAAGTGGCACATATGCATGCATGCGTGTGGTTGGCAAAGTTATGTGGACGAGAAGGCAATGCTGTGCCTTGTTTGACGTAGTGGGCCGTCTGGTACGCATGTGTGTGTATACATGATGTGCCCGAAATTACCACGTGCGTGCATGTTTTTGATACAGTTTGGCACAAAGGGATGCGCCAGAAATGGGTTCGGTTGTCCTGTAAGGGAGGCGGTTTGCTTCATACATACTCAGGGTTGGCCGGACCGTATATGTACACCGTATATTTTTTTTACCGTATATTTGGTGATTTCCCTGCCGGAAATACTGTATATACACCGTATATCTATGGTTCTGGCCGACCCTATACATACTACATACTTGAATAAGAGGCCATACGTGCACTTGCTTTTGGTCAAAGTAGAGGACGTCACTAGGGTTGGCCAGGACCATATATATATTTGGTATGTACGCGGTATTTTTGGCAGGGAAATCACCAAGTATACGGTCAAATACGGTGTATATACACAGTTCTGGCCAACCCTAGGCACCACCCAATGTGAGCATGCATGCACAGACTCCATGCATGCATGCGCAGACTCCCAGCGCCGTCCATGCATGCGCAGACTCCCAGCGCCGTCCATGCATGCGCAGACGCCAAGAGCCGCTCTGCCCAGCATACAAGCTCATTGACGCTGTGTTGGTCTACCATGTTTTCTCCGCGTGTTATTTTATGTGTGCCAAAGCTGGACATTGCGTGATATGTATTACGCGATGCTCTCAAATTGTTGTGTATTATTACTAGTTGCTTAAGTGTATTATTACTAGTTGCTTATGTGTATTTTTACTAGTTCCTATTCACGCTTTGAATGCTGCCTATTACCTACCTATTACCGGTACTAAAATATGTGTCCCCCTTTGTGTCTGCATCTCAGCTGCAAAATGATTCCATGGATGCATGTTCGTGTGTACACACGTTAAGAAAAAAAGTGGGGGTGACCCTGACCTGTGCGGCTATGCAAGTCCATTCTCCCGGCGTTATGTTTTAAGCGTGTTTGCATGTGCACGCACTGCGTCATTGCATTCATGTGCCCCTGCAAGATGAAGATAACAACATAACAATGCAGGCAGTGAGAGTCATAATGCAGGCAGTGAGAATCAACCAACCACCCCCCACATTCAATAAGTTACGCAAGAAAAAGGAGCTTCTAAGGAGCCACACTGCTTCACCAGCACGACACAGCTTCACCAGCCACGGCACAGCTTCACCAGCCACGGCACAGCTTCACCAGCCACGGCACAGCTTCACCAGCCACGGCACAACACCACCAGCACGGCACAGCTTCACCAACCATGGCACAACACCACCAGCACGGCACAGCTTCACCAGCCATGGCACAGCTTCACCAGCACGGCACAGCTTCACCAGCACGGCACAGCTTCACCAGCCACGGCACAGCTTCACCAGCCACGGCACAGCTTCACCAGCCACGGCACAGCTTCACCAGCCACGGCACAGCTTAACCAGCCAT
>Ga0307945_1000916_pt1 | contig 22016 bp, 25 predicted proteins | sample OrgLakmetagen228_FD_201818 | JGI IMG/M metagenome (GOLD analysis project Ga0307945, IMG submission 201818) | Saline water microbial communities from Organic Lake, Antarctica - #228 | ecosystem: Environmental > Aquatic > Non-marine Saline and Alkaline > Saline | place: Antarctica: Organic Lake...
CCTCAGAAAGGACTCATTTATATGCCAATTGATAGCTTTTAACGTTAAAATTCCGAATTACGTAATTCATATTTCAATTAACACGTAATGCCAAAAGGTTATGATACCTACATACCTACAGGTTCCTGACTTAAAGCTAATAAAAAACTTGAGGTCCGAAAGCAACTTTAGGTCAGGTCAGCCATTGCCCACCCAAAAAAGGGGGAATTCATGCCCCTTTCCTGAACTGCACATCTGAGGTCACCCAATGGTTCTATATACATAAATGTAACACCTTTGCATAAAAATTATTGAGTTTGGGGTCAAGGGTGAGAGTGGGGGGCTGGATTTGTGCCATTTCCCTGCCAGAAAGGTGGTATGGGTGTAGAAATGCGGGTTTTGGTCCGGATTTTGTTCCCAGATAGGTTCAGGGTCAAACCTTACCCATCAAAGCAAAAAAAAAGGGGGTGAAAATTTGCTCCTAAAGGACTTAGTGCGTGAACCTGTTTGCTGGGCAAAATTGGTGCATTTCTGAAAACCCCGGAACACGCTTTCTGGCCACCACCTGGGTGTTGGGAACCCTTCAGTATGCTCCCAAGGCATACCCTGTCAAGTTTTATGGTCTGGAATACTGGGGTTGGGCCGTGGTGGCAGTGACAGCTGAGGTTAATCCAAATCCATGCAATATTCACACAGGTCTCAAACATTTGTTTCAATGGCGAGCTGAGAGAACTGCCCGGTTTGAATTCGTCGCGCTTTTTCAAAGGGTCTCACTGGAAAGTTTGATCAAAAATCGGTTTGCCCCGACTTGGGCTGTGCACTTTTTCCATAGCTTCGCCAATTCCCTGCCAAAAGGGGGGTCCAAAAACCGGACCTTGACCCCAGACCCCCAGACCTTCACCAAAATGTCCGCAATATTATTGCAAACACCCCTGGTAAGTTGCTGGCACCAGAGGGGAGCTTTTTTAATCCATTTTCTGGCAGGGATTTCCACCCTGCCCACCTAAGCACCTCTCGCCACAAACAGAGTATGCAGAGTTGCTCGGTTGGGTCTAGCTTGAGGTCCTGCATACTCAGAAGTGGGTGGGAGCTTTGGGGCAAGAACTCGCACAAGAATGGCTGACCTGACTGTAGGTCCAAAAAATAAATCCCAACTTCTCTTCAATTTGCGTCAGGTATGGAATGTTTCGATGTGCGCTCCTTGAGTGCATTTTTACGCACACTACGGCTACCATTGACCTTTACTCCTTGAGCTTCATCTTTAATTCCCTACACGGTCGATCTATGAACCTCCCTGGTCTTGTGCCTTTCTGCCCACTTTGAGTGCAGAGGTAGCAGCAGTGGTGCTGCCCCTGTCCCTTCCAAGCGTCACCGGTTGGACAAAGCTGAAGACAGAGTGGATCCTGTACCTTTGCTGCCAAGGGGAGGGCTTGCGAGCGGCAGTGGGAGGAAGGCTGAGGGGGTCAGTCTGCGAGAGAGTTTTAGAGAGAGCCTCAAAGAAAGTCTGGACAAGAAGAGGGAGGAAGGGAAGACAGGGGTACAACACGGCAGTGCAAGCAGAGGGAGTGGGAGGAGAGGGGAGGATAAGGAGAGAGAAAGGGAGAAAGGAAGCTACAGGAAGGGGGATAGAGGGGGGTTTAGCAGTGAGGGTAGCAGGCGTGACAGGGAGCGGGAGAGGGAGGACGGTAGAGAAGGTAGAAGGGGGCTTAAAGGTAGCAGCAGAAGCAGCGTACCACGAGATGCCGCTCCACCAAGCCAAGCACGCCCGGCTAAGACGGTTGACTATGGCCGTCATATCCCAGGCTACGAAGCAATGGGACCTGCAGCGAAGCTTCAGGTGGGCAGCTTAGGGTTTAATTGTTGGGTTTTGGCAAGCATACTCACTCTGACCTGGCTGTTTGGGTTGCAAAGGTGAACTTTCCTGGGTGCATTGTGATGCAGTGCCTGAATTTGCAACACACTGACATCAGGGGAAAAAGGCAGGTTTGCTCTTATAAAGAGCAAGGAGGGTTCCAATGGAGAGGTCACGGCCCGTGACCTAGTTTAAACCTGTGCAATGATTTTGGTACAAGTGCAGCTATCATGTCCCACACACACAGCATTCCGGATATAACTGGATTTCTATAATAACTCAGGCCCGCACGCGCTACGACCTACAAGAGGCAGATCGCGCAAGTAGACGGCGCTCTAGGAAGGAGGCGGAAGAAGATGAAGAGACTGCAAAGGCTGAGGGGCGTGAGAGTGGGGGGCCTGTGCGGCAATGGACGAGGTATGATCGAGATCCCTCAGAGAGAAATGCTCGTCTCTACGGCTATGAGGTGATTGCTAGATATGGACGGGCAATCAGGGAAATATCTCTGGTGAGGGATTTGCACAGAGAGATCCATGGATGTCACTTTGCCTTGATCACTGCTGTGTGATATTTTGCAGGTTCTGAACTTATACTAGATTTGTGCATCAAGGGAGTGGTAGCAGTGGCAAAGTGGGTGGTTCTTGTTCAAACTGGTCTGGGAGTCCTATCTTGTATTACGCCTTTCCAGCTCAAGCATCATACTCATTTGTACCAGACACATGACTCTGTTCGAAAACAATGTGTCCATACCACTCTATGTAGCGCAGCTTGTTGCATGCTTTTGCTCGGACTCAGCTCAGACGCAACCTAGTGCTCTGCTTGGTGCTGCCTCGTCGTGCACAGGTACAACTTCAATGCGATGGCGCCACTCGCAAAAGAGAGCCAACCAAGAAGTTCAGGTAAAACCACTGACTGATGCATTATTGTTGGCTCTTACTAGTAGCTAATAATTGTAGTAGTACCTCGCAGCCAGCCTGGTTCTTTGTCTGGGCCTTTTTATCTTCCACAGTGAAGGATTTTTACAGAACTTGGTAGCCAAAGTGTGTTTCCCCTAACTCTTATGGGGGGTGCTTGTAGCTGCCTGCACACATTTCCTTTCTACAGCCTGGTGCATTTATTCTATGCTGCAACACGCGGGTACCTGCCATCTTGGCTCAGTTGTACCACTGAAAAAGTCCACGCAAGGAGCAAGAGGGTGCAAAATCAATCCTTGACAACCACGTGTGAAATTTCGGGCATCCAGCCCAAAATGCCTTTCCCCCCCCTTTTTTCCAAACCCCCCTCTTGCCCCCCTATACAAATAAAAAGGGTGTCATTCTACTCCTTTCACAAGTGGGCATTCACCTATCTGCTTGTCTTTTTGAGAAAATATATTCCAGTCAAGTTACGAGGCAATGACTGAAATGTGCACGCTCTTGCACTGACCACTTAATTGGTGCTGAAACTTAGCCGAAACCTTTGCCAGAGCATTTCCCCCTTTATTTTTGCTTATTGTTAGGGTGAGTAAATAGGGTGTCTGATTTTGCGAACGAGGCTCAGCACTCGCTGGGGAGGCCCTAGTTGGTGCATTACGGTTAGAAAATCTTTTCCTCAAATCTGCACGGATTGAACCGAAACTTTTTTGTTGCTCGCTTATATATATTAAAGAACATCGACGTTGAGACCGGGCAGAAAATATGGGCATTTGAGCCAGGAAAGTTTGGTTAGCGGTCACACCCCCCCCCCAAAGTGTTGCACACCCCTTTTACCCTCCTGGTGTTATATTATAATAAATGTTATTAATGAAGATACCGTACCTTTGTGGAATCATCCCGCACCCCCATATTTTATTGGATTTTGCACCTTTCCCGGATACGAAGAATAATTATTTTGTCCCCTCCCTGCATCAATCCTGCAGGGTTTCTGACCCAGTTTAGCTTACCAGACAGTTTAAATGCCACAAAAGATCAAAAACAAAATCACCAGTCAGTTGCATGCTTGTTTGCATGTCAGCTTACTATCTCCAATTAATCCTCTCTGTTCTACAACCCCTTTGCTGGCCCCCCCCTCTTTTCTGCTCCCTTTTTCTCTGCTGCTCTCTTATCCTCTAGTTGCCATCGCTATCGCTGTTGAAGTTGCTGTCCTCATTGCACTCGCTGTCCTCATTGCACTCGCTCTCCTCATTGCACTCGCTCTCCTCGTTGCACTCGCTCTCCTCGCTGCTGCTGTTGCGTGCTGTGCTTGTGCTAACACCAGCTGATGGTACGAGCAGCCTTGGTGCGTGACCTTGTGTTGCGCACCAGCTGCCCCAGCTGCTCATCTGTTAGCTGCTGGGATGCTCTGACCTGCTCGGCTGCCTCAAGCACTGCAGCTTCCTCCTCCTCGGCCCCTACGCCTTCTTCCCACACTCCCAGGGGGGGGCCCGGGGGGAGGCCCGGTGGGCCTCTCGCTCATCACCGGCAGTGACCAAAAACGTTATTTAAACCTATCCCGCGTCAACCCCTAAAAGAAATATATATATTGAACGTTACCGCACTCACCCCGTAGGGCAGAAAACAACATTTATGCGGGGTGATATCGAAAAGGTACGGTACTTGGTTTTAAAAATGGGCGTATCAGCCAGGAAAATTCTGTTAACGAAAAATTCGGTTGCCCCTCCCCCCCCACACAGCCGCACACTGCCTATTACTTCCCCATTAAACACGCTACTGCTGCTGCTGCTGCTGCTGCTGCTGCTGCTGCTGCTGCTGCTACTGCTGCTGCCTATGCCTCTTCCTCTAGCAGGTTGAGGCACAAGTCCAAGTCCTCCCTCTCCTTGCCACTCTCCTTGCCATTGCTGTGAACATAGATGAGCTTCCTTGCGGGCTCTACTGCCATCTTGGAGCGCAGCTTGGTGTACAGCTGACCAGTTGCGCTCGCAAGCACATGCAGTGGGGTGCATGCACAGCAGCTTGGCTGTGATGCACAACAAGACTCGAAAGCCATGCTTGCTCGCCCAATAGCGCCCGAAGTTGACGCGGTTGATGGTTTGGGGGATGACAGTGCGCTCGCTGCTCTCTGACACTTTGCGCTGAGAGAGGTCGTGGGCCAACTCGCTGAGCTTAGGCGCGAAGGGCTGAAGCTTGGCATTGCTATGTGCACCAAAAAGTAATGTACATGGGTTTCAAATAGCTTGTGCACGTGTCTACATGCAGAGTGTGCGTGCGCCCACGTGCATGCACAATGCTTTCCTGGAATGCCTTTCTGGCATGCTTCACACAAGGTTGCACTCATTTACGCACATTTTTCTTTCAACACGTATAGAAACATGCACCTGCAACAATTGCTACACAAAACCCAGACATGCAGCCACCTACATACCTGAGTTCAGACTTGAGCTCTGCTCCATCGTCGCCCGCAAGCTCAATTAAGCACTCCTCTGCATCCTTCATACAATCCCACATGCGTGCCCGCTGCCGCTGTTGTTGATGAGTGGCACATTGTTGAAGACAAAAGGCCCAAGTGCTCAATAATCTTCTCCTTGCCTGCCTTCAAGTCGTCCACCACTGCTGACTGAGGCCCAGGGCTTGCCTTTTGTTGCTGCTGCTGGCTGCTCCTCCACAGAAATGAGCCCATTTCTCACACCCTCCCCTGTACTTGCGGCAGTTCATGCTCAAGTGTGTCTTGCAGGCATTGGAGGGGCTGAGGAATGTGTCGCAGCACTTGCACTGTAACTGGTAGATGACTTTATAGTTCCCCTTGAAAGACACGAGCACCACGCGCACACACTGCCACCACCAGGTTTTACCCTTCTCTTTGCAGCCCTTGACGTGCTGGAAGACATCATCAGATGTTGGGGACTCTCCATTGTAGGACTGAGTGCCATAGATGACAGCCCCTTCCCCATCCAAGTCCATACACTCAAGATCCTCTTCATCAGTCTGATATATATTTGCTTTCATTGATTTTATTAATATAAAATAAAAAATTTTGGGATGTTTGGGGATTTCTCAGAGGGGGTCATCTGGGGAAATGTCCAAATATGTGCTTTTTTTGCACTCAGAAGCCGGCCATCCACTGCCCCTCAATCCGATTGGGACCATTTTTGCTTCAAATTGAAGCTGGCGTTATGAGTTACACGAGGGTTTGCTTGGATTTATGTGGGTCACTCTGTGTGCAAATTGGCAGGGCTTCAAGCTCACAATGACTACCAAAACCCTAATAGGGTGGTTTTGCATTGGAGAACAGCATGTGTTGGCCTACATCCCCAACTACTTGATCGTCTCACTCCCTTTTTTTGCAACGGTGTTTGTTTGTTACAAGGACTCCATATCACCATAAATCTTGTGATTTGGAATGGTGGGTGGCCTGCTGTGAAGATTTTGTGGTGAAAAGTGGGGTCCACGCCGCGGGCAATCAAATGTGTGCGCCGCTACTGGCAGTTTTTTGAGCTCAGGTGTCCTCGACATCTGTGTGCTAATCTCAGAAACTGCCAGCTCCGGCGCCCATACTCAGTTCACATTTCAAAAGTGACCCCTTTTGGAGCCTCAGTTGACCCCTCTGGGAATTTTTTTTGGATTTCTGGGGAGATGGGCTGATTTTTCCCAAAAGTGGACACCCTCGCTGGCCGACGTGTGTCTTCCACACCGGGACGTGGCTCGCCGAGGCTCGGCAAGGTCATGACCCACCCCTACTTATTGTACATCATGCAACACTGTACCAAGCTTAAAGACATCTGGTTGTTTACTTGAACACAACCCTGCGGCCTACTTGGAGGCATTCCATACATATCTGTAACCAGGCATCTAGACTCCCCCCTTGTATAGAGTTCTCAACTGAGGGCTTGAGCTGAACATTTTGATTATATATTTATAGTTTATGAACTGTTCCGAAAAATTATGGAGCATCCCCCCAAACACTCTCAGGAACCCCCCGACCTTCAACCCCCTGATCTTGATTCACTTTTAAACCAATCAATAGCTTTTGGCACCAGGATCTTTAAAATTCATGGCGCCAAAAGTATGATACTTGCACCCTCTTGCCAGGGGCCAGGGAAGAAAGTATTTTCAGGCATTTCCTCTCTACTTACTACACACTTGATCATACATCCAATATACTTCCAACACCAGGAGCTCTCGACGCGCGTGACATTGCGGGAACTGCTGCAGAGCTTGGGATAGAAAAAGAGGGGGAGGTTCTAAATCCTCTAGGGGCTTCCGCAGTGAGAGATGCAGAGCAGGTAAGATTTGTTTTTGACCTAAACAGGATTGCCTCGGCACTGAGATTTTCTAGAATAATCTTATATATATCAAGGCATGGCAAGGCGTTATCAAGGCGTAATAAATCATTGAAAGATGAAGCACAAGTCGTGTGTGTTGTGACGCTGAAACATACATGCTGTAGTATTTTGAGCCTTACCCACTGGAGAGAAGCAAGTGCTTGTGAGGGCAACGAATTTAAATCGGCTTATTCAGGCTCACCAGACATATCCCCCAGAGCAACTGCTCGCTAGTCATTAAAAAAGTCCACTATTGACAAACGGGCATCGTCAAATTTCAGGTGAAAAAGCGAGACCTCGATCACTCTGCTGCAATTTTTGGGGAGCAGCAGCAGCAGCAGCAGCAGCAGCAACGCGGCAGTAGCGGAAATGGTAGCTTTGCTAGTCGGAAGCATGAGGAGTTGCAGAAGCAAACAAAAGAGTGGGCGGGTGTAGCTGGTGGGACCATTGACAGAGATGCTTTGGCTGAGCTGGCACGAAGAGAGGGCTGGAATGAAGATGATGGGCCGGTGGTGGTCACATCTCATTCAGATGATGCACACGCGCAGCAGCAGCAGCAGCAGCAGCAGCAAGCAGCGACAGAGGTGATCTCCAACTCGATCAGTTGCCAGCAGAAGGGCATGAGCTGGCGTGAGCGTGCTAAATTCCTCCAAGCAAAAAAGCCCATTGCACCTGAGCCACCTGCCCCTCCTCCACTGCAGATTAGTTGGCGGGACAAGGCAAAGGGGAAGGGGCGAGGAGGAATAAATCTGTTGATCTGATCTATTATTTTCTGTGAACAGCACTGTGGATCTTCAGTACAAAGTACAAGACTCTGCACATCAACGTTCTCCTTCTCTCCTTTTCTCTACAGAGTTTACAGAGTAAGCCAGCAGTCAAGACGTGCAACTGCTAGGCTGCAAATGTAAAACATGCAAAATCTGGATAAATGTTATGGAGCACCAGACTTGTAGCACCTACAAAAAAAACTTGGAAAGGGAAAAAGGCACGACGCTGTTTGTGACATGCATTGCATCACTGAACAAAACCAGTAAGAACAATCAAGCACCTGCCAGGACTAGCGGCATTAAATCAAAAAGGGGGAATCATCATCTGTGCGTTTTGGGCACATGAAGATCTGTCACAATGTAGTGCTGATCACCCCCAAACCAAGTTGCCCCAAACCAATTCTTGACTTCGTGGATGTTTTAAAGGGACAAAACTGGTTTGCAAAGCCGGTCTTAGTGTCCTGAGTGGTGCAGTGGTTGGGGAGATACAGGGGAAGGCTGTTTTGGCTCAGATTGAGCCACTTTCAAATAACACGAGGAGCTTCAGCTGAGCAGGCGAATTCATTTAATACAAATTTAAAAGTCGCTCTGCACCGATTTTATGAGCCCCCGTGCACCAGCTGTCGAGTTTGCGAAATTTGATGTCGGGGCGTGTTCCCCGACCTTGGCTGCAGGAACACTCGCCGGTTTTGTGGTGAGCTCATTCTTTGATATAAGCTAATGTTCCTGTTAAATTCGAGCCCGCGATTTTGAGGAGCAGCAGCAGCAGATAGCACGACAGCTGGAGAGGCACATCTGCACCACCCTGGAGAGGCTGCAGCAGCAACGAGGGCGGCCCCACCCTGTCCTAGACCTGTATGAAGGTAAAGGGCATGTTTGGGACAGTCCCTGCACAAAATTTCTTTATTTTAAGTATGCACCCCCTAATATGCATCCATTCAGTAGCACTATCCAAAATTTGGTGGCATCTGGGATGCTTCTACATCTTTTAGGCAGGGGGTTGTGTCACCATTGTGCTCAGATGAACAAAAGAGTGCATGTTCCTGGCCGCAGCGAGCTGAGTACTTTATCAAAATCATAGCCTACACATAAGAAGTGGTTCAAATTGGGTCGATGGTGGGCTTGTTATGGGCCAAAACGTGTGAAAATGACAGTGATCTGAGCCAAGGGCGGCCCTAGATCACCACATGGGCAAATTGTTCATATCTAAACATATAGCCCCTTATGTTTATCCGTTTAGTGGGAGAAAGCAAAGATTGGGCCCAATCGGTAGAGGTCACTTGGGGGGCTGAACACGAGAATGAGACACAGGTATGTCTGTGGAAGTGAGTGCATGTGTGTTTGCATGTGCGCGCCTGCGTGCCCTCGTCCAATAGCTATTTGAGGTGGTGCCATCTTAAGCTTCAATGTGACGAGCACATACGTACAAATAAAGGCTTTATTTCAAGTTTAAGCCACATGAACTGCCAGCCACCAAAGGGGAAAATATTTAATGTTGCGGCAGGAGCCTAAAAAAACTCTGACAGTCACGTGTCAAATTTGGGCCTCCGGCCCAAAATGAGCGACACCCCCCCCCAAACCCCCTTCCTGACCCCCCACAGTTATAAAAAGGGTGTAAATCTGATCAGAATGTAAGCAGCCATCTACCTGCACAGTTATCTTTCCAAATAAATTAAAACCTGAAGAGTTATGGGGCAAAAACTGATATGCGCACGCTCTTGCACTGACCACCTGTTAGGTGCACAAATTCAGCCAGAACCTTTGCCAAAGCATTTTTTTACTTCATCCATGCAACTTCTGTATAATGCAATACGTGAACTGTAAGTTTGGAATCAATTGCTGGTAATTTGCCTAAACACACCCCCACGGCCTACTTGGGGGCAATCCATGCATTTTCCATGACCAGGCACCCAGACCCCCCCTGTAATCAAATGACCCAACAAGGGTCCCAATCAACTGGTCTTAAGCTGAGGATTTCACAACTATATTAGTATTTTGTGTAAGTAACCCAGTAAAATTCTGGTGGCCCCCCCCCTAAATTCCCCGACCCCCCCCTTTTGGCCCCCTCAGAATCAACTCATTGAAATACAAATCGATAGCTATCGACGTCAGGATTCCGAATATGTAATTTATATTTCATTTGACACGTGACGTCAAAAAGTTATGATACTTACAGGCTCCTGATTGCGGGATAAGAGTTTATAGAGTTTATAAAGCCATCAGTTAAAACGTGTGACTGCTAGGCTGCGTATGTAAAACGTGTTAAAATTGTTGTTGTGACACCAGACTTGCAGCACCTACAAAAGAACCCTTTGAAAGGGAAGAAGGTACAACGCTGTTGGTGACATTGCAGCAAGGAGAAAAAACAGTGAAAACAATTAAGCATCTGCCAGGACTAGCCGTCCGCGTTAAATCAAAGAGGGGGGATCAGCACCTGTGTGTTTTGGGCACATGAACCTCGTATTATTGAAAATCTGTCACACTGAGGATACCAAGAATGAGGGAGGCAAATAACATTTTATAGAAACTCATGTGTGAGGAGCAGCACATGCACAACGAGAGGGTCTGGAGCAACAAACATGGTCTGCGGTTCATCACTTTTTTGCTGCGGGCCTTGCTGCTAGATGAACTCTGAACCAGCGCTTGCCTGGCTAATGCTGTAAAGTCGTGCATAAAGAGCGAAATTGCATTGTTGGATCTTTAAAATTTTGATGGTTAAATCAAAATTGATTTTCGTAAACCTCTAAACTGGGGTCGATGGAGATGTTTACAGGACGCGACCCTCCGTTCTAGCACTTCTATTTGTCGCATAAACAACACAGCTTAGATGAAATATCCGTTTGTATTAAGTAGCCAAAACCCAATTCTGAGCTGCGTTTCCTCGTGTCCTTTTAGGCTAGCAGTTCTTGACTGAAGCCAACCCTGTAACCTTTAAAATTTGAAAATATAAAATGTTGAGGAGGACATTGCCAAGATGGGGGAGATTAGATGGGGTTGCATCAAAACAAGCTTAGTAAGTACTTATGTTACAATACGCAACACCTCCCTCACACACACACGCACGCACACACGCACGCACGCACGCACGCACGCACGCACGCACACACACACACACACACACACACACACACACACACACACACACACACACAAACACACACACACACACACACACGCACACGCACACGCACACACACGCACACGCACACACACACGCACACACACACATGTATGCCTGTGCAAAAACACATACAGTACTCTAATTGTGGGTAGCGGTACTCTCAAAGCAATGGAGCGCAGCAAAATCCAGGAACTGCTAACCTGTGCTAGGAAAAGAGCCAAAACAGGCGAGAAAGATACCCAGCAAGAAGAGGACACTCCGGCATCTACAACCAGCCCCCAGTTTCAGGTGTGCTGCACAAGCACAAAGAGAACTGCCACTGTGCTTTACCGAGAAACTTGATGACATGTCAATGACATCTGAATCTTTTTGGACTCAAGGTGTGCTGCACAAGCAAACGGGATTTTGAAGGGGAAAAGCTACCCCCGCTGTAGAGACGCACTTTTATGCAGGCACAGGGCAGTACCATCCTTAACAACTGCCCTGTTGTGTCTACCCATGCAGCTTCCAGTGACCATCCCAATTCGAAATGGGCACTACCACATGCTTTACAAGTTGACTGGTGCGTCCTTTCTTTACCCTTCGAAACTGGTGCCGTTCACTGTGTGGAAGCCTCTTTACCCCCAATTTGTATTCGCGCCCCAGATCCTGATTGGAGGGACCCTGAAGACGTGGCAGCCAGGCTTGCCCACAGATTTGGCTTAAGTGAGGCGGAAGAACAGTGAGTCAGGGGATGGTGAAACAGGCGACCGTTGGGAGGCTTGCCATAGCGACGTGCAGCCCTTGAGACCTAAGTTTGAGAGAATGTGCTTATGGCTTATGACTGAGAGCAAACTACCTGCGTAATGTTACATGAGTGTTAACGCTTGTGGGCATGCTAATCGACAATTTACGAGAACATCAACGGTCGTTCCACTGGCCTGCCTATGTTGGGAGACCCTAGCCCCGTGCATTATGTCCTCTGTTCCTCTGTTTGCAGAGCTGTAGCTGTGACTATTGGGAAAGCCGTGGCTCCGTTTGCACGCCAGGTGCATCACATTGATGCACGGCGATCAGAAAGCAGGGTACAGCTTGAGGTGAGGCAGCTTGAAACAACTCTTTGCAACAGCATAGAAAGTATACATCTTTGTGAATGCTACCAGATTGCCTACTGCTTGTCAAACTTGAAAAGGATGCATTGCCATTGCAGAAAGGATTAAGTGCTTCAGAGTTAACTTGATCTGCACCGTACTGCCCTTGCCCAGAGCAAGCTTGCTTGACCCTCCATGTTTCGTGTGCATAATAATGTTCATTGACGTGTGAACACGGCACAGGTGTATGTGCGCCAAGGGAACAAAACCTTTCGAGACATCTTAGACATAGACATCGGCGCTATAGCAGGTGTCACATCAACTCTCGTGGGTACGTCTGGCACCCCTGCAAGGGCTACACCTTTCAATCTTCTAACTTGCATCTGTAGTATTGATGCATTGTTGAGGAGGAGAAGATTTCAAGCTACATACAAATTCAACCTTTATGGTTTAGCTTTGTGTTGTCTAATTGTTGCGCCTTATGATTTGTATACAAGACATGTGGTACTCTGTTTAAGCAGAGTGCAGGCTTACATAGCAAAAGCTCATTTTTGCTAAAGCAGTGTTTTTTTCTTGGTTGCTGCAGGTGTGTGTACACAGTACGTATCCTCTGTATGCACTGACCTAAATTTGACAGAGTCAGTATGGAATGGGGTGATCACAAAAGCTGTGAGTGTGTGTTGCTGTTGCAATGCTCACTGGCTTCTCTGCGTGCGTCTGTGTGTCAGCCTTTATGATTTGTAATCACTATGGCGACTTTGTCTGAGTTTTTATTCCACACAAAGATGCTCTGGTTACAATAAAAACAAAGGCCGCTCCTGTGCTCTTGTCTGCAGGTGTATGCTGTCCTCTTAGAGGCAGCTGAGGTAAGGCACAGCTTACCTTGCCTTTTTAGATGTTGTTAGCTTGGCATTGTTTTTTTTGACGGGTGTTAATGTATGATGAACTTCCTCACGAGCTTATTGCGGCACATGGCTTGTGAGCAAAATCAGGTGCTATTTGCTATTTGTATAATCGAATTCTAATAAGGAGTTTTCAAACAGGAGCAGCAATTACAAGCTTTTCGGAGGGAGAAAGGTCTGGCCAAAAATTTGAACGTGCTTAAATTAGTGTATGTAATCAAACTAGTGCCCTTATACTACCCTCTTACTCTTGACGGCTGGTCGATTCGAGAAGCATTTATATAATTGCTCTGCAAAGCCACACTCTGCGCTCTCTCTATGCTTTAAGCGAATATCTGTCAGCAACACCTACGTACCTCATTTACTACGACCTTCCATTGCCCCCATACATGACATCCCCTCTTAACAAAACGCAATTCTTATGTGAAATGCAGGACCTGCGAACTGCACCACAAGATGTCACAAAAGTTCCTCCTCTAGCCTCTGTAATTCGTGAAACTCCACGAGACTTTCCAAGGCTTGAAGACTATAATGCAGGTCAGTTTTGTCCAAACAGTTGCCTTGTAAGGCTGACCGTTAATTCCATTTCTGCTCCTTGGTCTCACAAACCCTTTCGTTTTGTGGGAAGCCATGCAACCTTTGCGTCGCTTTTCTATGCAGATAGGTGTGTGAACAGTGAACCTCTATTTACATCAATCAGGACAGGACTCACTTGGATACTGAGTACTGGGTATCCCTCCTCACCGCAGTAAAGGAAGGGGGGGAACAAAAAGGATGTGGAGAGTTGCATTATTTAGTTGGATGATGTGAATAGGCTTTGCGCAATTATAAAATATTTGCATATTTGCATGGGTATTTTTTAAGCATTTGCTTTGTCTGCAACAGTGCAAAATTGTCTTTGTGATGTTGTAAATCCTTGTTGGCATGCAGAGTTAGATGCTATGGAGGTAGAGCGCAGTCGGAGGAGAGAAGAAAAACGAGCCAAGCGACGCCTGGAGCAACAACAACAAAAAGAAAGCCATCGGTCGTCCGTCTCACCAGCAAAATCTTAAAGTTGCTGAAGGGACCGTACGTATAATGCATGATCTTCTAGCAGCACCTCTTGCAATTTGAAAGCCGCTCTGTTTTTGCTGCTGCGGGAGCAGCTGCCTTTCCTGTTTTGGATTTTTTGGACCGACCATGCCTTGCTTGTTGGACGATTGTTCAGTGCCCTAAGCTGGTGGTTTACTGAGAATTTTGACCACTACCAGATCTCCACTTTGCTGCTTCGTTTGCAAATTGCGACAGCAATATTTTGCGTTTGTTCCCTTGTATTAGGTACTTAATATGCAGCTGTAAGTGGTTTGTTATAGCTGGATAGTTTCAGTGGGCAGATTTTGATTTTGTATTTTTTGGTACGTATCAGCTCACATCACCTTCACTGCACCTCAGTCTCTTCGTGTTACACGTTAATATGACCAGGCGAACAAATAAAATCAGACCTTCCACGGTACAGGGTCCCTTCAGGATCCCCTCTATTGGTACCTCTTATAATGCTCACATGTTGTCAATTGATTACCGAATTTTCATATCCAGAAGATATCAATAAACCTGGCACACCCAGCTTATTGAACAAGACATACCGAAACTCTCAACTGCCACCCAACTAACTGCTTGTCACACGATACGTCACTGCCAACGATTGGGTGTGACACATGATGAAATTGCTGACGCTAGAAGCAATATTCTTATGTAGCGCAGAGGCGGCAATCCTTGCTGGCGTGTCTTTGATCAGGCGGCAGAAATTAGCCGGAAACAAAAACAGATGTTGTTTTACTCTGCATCCATTGGGTGGTACAGAACACAGAAAGAAAAACACGCAGGCAGTGGAAACAAACTATTCCCCACATTGATTCCGGAAAAGAAAGCCACTTTGGTACTGAGTATTGTAAAACTCCTTTACCGGCAGACAAAAAAGGCTCAGTCAGAGAGGCCCAGAGTACCAGAAGGAGAAAAGAAGCAGGACACAAACAATCCTTTCCTTATACATGCCGGTAGTGTTTACACTATCTGTATCTGCCTCAAATTTGTTTCTGTTTAAAACAAAAACAACCTTTTTAACAAAGCTGCGGGGAGTCAAATTGAAACCCTGCATCTCTGACACTGGCTTCCAGTGCTTGCCTTTTTCGCAATAAACCAACTTCTGCGGGTGACCCAGAAAGAGACGACAACTAGATATGCTTGGCAAGAAATAAAAGATGAGCATCAATAATGCTCGCACCCACCTCTGGCATTGATTTTCTGTCAATACCTCAGCATTGGGCTTAGCTGCAAGCAGCTTTGCGAGGCCCCTGTGCTTCACCTGGAGTGGCAGCTTTTGCAGTACAGAGGCCATCATTCTCAGGTGTACAATGAATTGCCCGACATTATTGCCACCCTACATGCAAAAGCGCCGGCGGAAATTTCAGGTTCAGTGGTTCATTAGTTCAATTATAATGAAAAGTGATAGGTTTGCGTATTATTTGGAGATCTTATGTCTAATTATGTGTACTTGCTTCAAGGTGAGGAGCAAAGGAGAAATGCACTTTTAAAAGCATGTCTGGATATGGTTGGTTGTCAGGCTGATTGTGCTGACGTCCAGTTGCTTGAGGACGAACAGTGGCAACAACATTGGGTTTCAATACTCAAACAAGTTTCTGTTACTGCTCACTGGTGCTTGCTGATCTGTGCGGAGCTCTGGACGGCCCTCACGCTCTGCAGCTTGCACAGCCGCGCGCGCTGCCGGAATATATGCATGGCCAGTCTCCTCTTTCAGGGCCATCACCTGGAAAACAGGTAATCGTGCATGGGAAGGTCTACCAGAAGAAAATTAAATATCAAGTCATACTTTGAGGCCCATGTACCCAGCCTCTTCCTTCCGTACAGCCTCCTGTGCCCACACGTGAGGGGAAGGAGGGGATTCAGCTTAGAATAGGTCAAACCGCATGAGTTTACATGTAATTAATAAAAACATCTATTGTTGAGAACCGTGCCTGACGTAACAATCACTCACCCACTGTGCTGGAGTGGCCAGAGATGGCAGGTTCAGCTCACGTGCAACATGCACGTTTTCACGCGCAATAGCCATCCAGGCTACGCCTCGTTCGCACTTGGCCTTGATGGCTGCTGTCTTCCAGTCAACCAGGTGAGCTGGTGGCAGGGCTTTGATAAGGTGGCCTAACTCTCCAGGCTTGAGCTGTGGGAGGCTGGGGACGGGGCTGGGGCTGGGGAGGCCTACAGCCACAAGGTGCAGGAGAGAAAGGAGTATGGTTTTAGTCAGCGTAAAATCAAAAAGGGTGGCTACTAGTTGTAGCTCTCCTAATTATAGCTATCTTAATCCAGATCTGAACATGCTCTCACAATTCAAGCTTTTTAAATATCAATTCTCCCAATTACAGCTCCACTAGTCCAGTTCTTAATTTCATTCTTTATGTACGGATGTAGGCTATGCACATCACCATCGATTGTTTCCGCTTATGTAGGACGACCGTGGCATCACTAGTACCAGAGAGGTCTTCATTCAGTTCTCTTCATATTCATATTTCATTTTCAACTATCTTAGGTGCAGCTCAGATTCATCTTCACAGTTTCACTATCTTACCTTCAGCTTCCTTGACTGTATATATCCGAAACTATAAATTCCGCATTCATTTTCCGCTTTCTGAATTTACCTTAATTCAGCTTTCAATTCCTGTTCCTCACGTATTTTGTAGCAAAAGAAGTATACAGCCTTCCCCTACCCTGCCTCTCATTCATGCCCACCGCCTCCCCTCCCCCTTCTTCACACGCACCTTCCATTTGCTGGAGTGAGTTAAAAACTGGACCTGACGGCCAGTTCCACGGAGGTAGCACAGCCAGCTCATCCACAAGGGCGCTCGGGCCCTTGAGGTCCAACACAATCGTGCATGTGTTGGTCTGGCAGTGGACTTGGTGCTCCATGTAGAAGTTAAGTCCGGGCACAGCAGATTGCACGGCATCACGACCCGAGGCAGTGCGGTTCAGTACGTAGGTCGTGCCCTCTGTCACATGCCAGGTGTGGGTGGCCCCTGCGGATTTGCATGATATCGTCAATTGTAGAAAAGGAACGGTATCAATAGCACAAATACGGTAAACAGTAATGATGACACATCCAGCATGATTAAGGGAGGGATTAATGTAGGTGCCAGCTCCAGGCAACCCCCCACCGCGCAAACGCACGAAAGAAAAAATTAGTGTGGGTCATGGGGGTCGTGTGCCGTGGCACCCAGACCAATGCCTTGATTGTTGTTTAAGTTTTATTGCAGTGCATATCTTGTTTTTATGAGTGTGGATGCATGCCTGATGGAGTTTTCATTCAAAATTGTGTGTCAGGCTTTTAATCTTATGGTAACCAAATTGAGGTCTGCCAGAGGTTTGTCTGTATGGTCTTGCAAATAGTCCCCATTACCCCAACAAGGATCACGTAGAGCTTAAATTCATTATAACCTGTCTATGAAGGTAACGCTGTGCTGTGCTTTTGCTATTTGATATTGAGTATTAGGCCTATTGTCTTCACAGAATTTAAACTCAATCAAGTAATTCTCCAGCCGGTTTGGATTCAGTTTCTTGTATATAGCAAGCTGCTTAAAATCTGAGTTGCGCAAAATTGGAATAAAAAACCACACCTGATGGGCCTTGCAGGGTGACATGCTGGTCTCCCTCACACACGGTGCAAAGGCGACACAAGTGGCGCATGACCTGTGTGTGTGTGTGGCAACAATTGAGATTTGGCAGGGGTTCCAGGGCGCCTGTGCTTAACAATTAGAGAACGGTATGCACACCTCAGCATCACCACCATCGTAGAAGGTGGTGTCCGCATGAAGATGCATTGAACCACCTGCGGCTGTCACCCACGCAAGGCGAAAGCCAACACGCTGGCCGCACAAGACTGCTGCAAATTCCACCTGATCACACAAGGAGAAAGCTTTGGCTGAGTCATACATTAGTGTTGCATAATACTGCTTGAAGAAAAGTCAACGTCAAGAGGATAACTATGTTGGCAAGGAAGGTTGCGCTGGTGCATGCACATGTTGATTTAATGATGACGGGCTTACAATGTTTATAGCTTATAGCATATTGGATAGAGTGAGTGCAGAGATCAGGGAATCACTCACCCGTGATATCAGGTTTTGAAGTCTGACAGCAGACTGTGTGTCAAGCTCAGACATGAGGTGCCTTCCAGGGTGTAAGGCAAATCTGTAGGTGTGAGGAGGTGAGTGTATGCCCGTATAGCATAGCGAAACCAAAAATGTAAAGGCAATCTCAAGATAATAGACTAGGAATATTATTCATGTATGCATTGTTACAGTCTGGATCATGGTTTGTGTGCGTATGCGTGTGCGTGTGCGTGTGCGTGTGTGTGTGTGTGTGCGTGTGCGTGTGCGTGTGCGTGTGCGTGTGCGTGTGCGTGTGCGTGTGCGTGTGCGTGTGCGTGTGTGCGTATGCGTATGCGTGTGCATGTGCGTGTGCGTGTGCGTGTGCGTGTGCGTGTGCGTGTGTGTGTGTGTGTGTGTGTGTGTGTGTGTGTGTGTGTGGTGAGTGTGTGTGTGTGGGTATGAAAGGATAATAGATCACTGAATAACTGGCACGTTGTATACACTATTTCTGAATGTGCTGCTGACACAATCTTGGTCACGCGGGATTCTCGGTTGATGCATAGATCAGAGGGAAATGCAGATCTGCTGGCAAACGTGAAGATTGAAAAGTACCAGAATCAGATAGATGAAGGGTTTCTTTAGCTGCTGCCCTGAGCCTTCCTAAGAACGCCTGCTGCCGTTCCCCTGCCCGTTCGCAGGATATCCGCAAAGGAGGAGACGAGGGGCAGGGGGAACCCTACAAGCAAGTAGGTGCAGTGTAACAAGTACCTATATGTCTATATGTGCTTGAGAGCTGGATGGCATGAGGCAGGCCTGTCATCAGGTATTGCCATCCGCACAACAACAAACTCATGCACTACCTGGGATGGTCTCAAATCCTGATACTGCAGTTTGCAGCTCACGCTGCTGCTGCTGCTGCTGCTGCTGCAGAAGACCAGGGTTGCTGTCCATGCCCCGTTTGACGCCCCATTTTTATACGTATTTTTGGTGAACCATATGGTCCACACCCTGCTGCCGAGGCTCCGAGGAGGAGGACATTCTAACGAAGTAAGATCGAGGTACTTATATGATTATTGTTTATTATCAATTTTATATATGGCAGGGTTACAACACGGCGCCACGTACTGCCTGGACAATCAGGGTTCACACAATTACCATTCCTCAAGGGGCTTAGTTGCTTGACGGTATAGGCAAATAATGCGTAAAATGTCTTTCCGCGTGCAGTTTCAAACTTGCACGTTTAAATTCATTCTATCAGCCCGTCGTCTGGCAAACTGCTGCAAACACATCACACGTTCCTGTCTCTAGACGCATAAGCAAAAAGGCATTTGGATTACAGGTACCATGGCGGCACCTGAGAAGGTGTGCAGAATTCAAACAGCAATGCAGATGGAGGGCTTTTGTCACATGGATTTCTCTAATTATAGGATCACGTTTCTGTAATTTATAGGAATTACCACTCAAATCGCGGAACACATTCAACGAACATCTTATATTTTATTATCGTAAATCGAAACAGAGTTGTGCTGCGTCAAGATGGGAGCGGGTGGTCGACAGGCCTCGAGCCACCAGGAATCGGACGTGAGATGTTTGTCGGAGAAAAGCAGGGTCCCCAGCTCAACTCCACCCTTCTCCTTGAGAGACATTCGTGCGGCAATACCAGCACACTGCTTTCAGAAATCCACCGCTCGCTCGCTCAGCTACTTGGCCGTGGACCTAGTGATCATTGCGGCTCTGGCCTACGCCGCGACCTGGATTGAGCACCCCGCAGTTCCCAGGCCGTTGGCGTGGCTCGTGCTGTGGCCGCTGTACTGGTTCTGGCAGGTGTGCGTTGGGTACTTGACTCAAACGTTGCGTTACTGAATAAGTAGCAAGCTTCTTGCCAGCTTCTTACTCTGTGTGGAAGCAGTGTGGGCCTGGCTGAAAGAAAGTCCAGAGAGAGTAAGAATGCCTCGGCCCTCACCTAAACTAGCGCCTTTTCTCTTATTACCACCTCTTTCTTGCCTCTCCATTCCACAACCCTCTTTTGTAGGGAGCTGTGTCTACTGGAGTGTGGGTCATTGCCCACGAGTGCGGACACGGGGCCTTCTCTGACCACGGATGGCTGAACGACACCGTTGGACTGGTAGGCACGCAGAATCAGAGCATGATGGCTTTTACTCTTCATGTTACTACTCCTTTTCTCCTCACGTTACTACTCCTTTTCTCCTCATGTTACTACTCCTCATGTTACTACCTTGTTACTAATCCATACCAGCTCTCTTTACCCTCTTGCATGCAGGTGTTCCACTCCTTACTACTGGTTCCTTATTTCTCCTGGTGAGCTCTTTCGTGAAATCACTACGGAGAAAGCAAAACGTACACATACACAGGCACATACACATACAAACACACACGCACACTTGCACACAACACGTACACACAACACGTACACACATGCACACGTACATACGTACATACACTCATATACACATGAACGCATACACACGCACCTCAGGAACCTGCCTCATGCACCTCTCTTGCACCTCTCTTGCTCCTAACTTGTGCTTGCTTTCATTTGAACAGGAAGCACTCGCATCGCCGGCATCATCAGAACACTGGCAGCACCGCAAAGGATGAGGTGAGAAGGCCTCTGGTGCATTCATTTAGCACCTCACCTGGAACGGGATAGACCTGCAAAGCTAGCTGTGTACACTACACTCTAATAGCACTGCCAATGAGCACAGAACACGCCTTCTCACCCAAGACCTATGTGCCTCCACCTGCCGCAGGTATTCGTTCCCAAGGTCGCCCCTGCAGACACGCACGCCCCTGCCATGTGGAAGTCTCCCATGTTTAGGGGGGCCTCCATACTCATCACCCAGGTCTTGGGTTGGCCCTTGTACCTGATGTTCAACGTGGGGGGCAGGTTCTACGAGCGGTGCGTCTACCTACGAATGTTCAAGTGTGTTTGTTGTAGGCGAGATGAGGAGGAATTGTGATTATTAACAGGGTTGGCAAAAACATATATGAACGGTGTATATACAGTATTTTGGTAGCATTTCCATCAGATATACAATAATATACGGCGGATATATACAGGTTGTCCCCCTGGCTAGTTGACCCAAACTGTGCCAATAAGCTATCCACCCAATTCAAAGCCCCCTATACCTCATCTAAATGCAAGGTACCTGATGTTATATTTAAACCGATTTGCTGGAAATTCGTCACTCCGGGGGGCTGTGTGGGGCCCGGTGCATATTTTGCACCCACTTAAGCAAGGAAAAGGTACATTCTGAACTTGCCCCGATCTCTGCTTCAAGATATATGCGTTGCTGTCATATAACATCGCTGCATTGTCGAATTTGGGACAGGGGTACTGGGAATGCGGGCGTATGGGAGGCACTCACACAAGGGACACAGGGGAAAAAGGCAGAAAAAGCTGTCGCTCCATACCTGCTGCGAGTTTCAGCCCGGGTTATGCTCTTTGAGTTGCGGGGTTAAATATTAATCACCGTAAAAATCTAAATGGGGCCAATCGGTGGCCTGGTTGAATTTTGGTGAATTATCTGCAGCGTTAAATGCAGCAATTTTGGCAGGAGCCTTTTACGGCACCATTTCACATCCTCCTCACTTTCACACCAGAGTTGCGGGGTGAATTATCAAGCCCTATTAAATCTACATATTGGTGCAGTGTGTGAGCAATGGTGTCTGTTTTTGTGCATCAAAATTTTGAGCCACTGGGTCTTTCCCCTTCAAAGCGTATTTAAAAAAGCAAACCAGCTTTTTCGCCTTTGCCACGTTTGCAGGTGGGCCAACCACTTTGACCCCAACTCGCCCATCTTCACCAAGAAGGAGCGAGCAGAGATTGTGCTTAGTGATACGGTGAGAAAAAAGTTAGGAAGCAAGAGAAAGAGAGAGAGAGAGGAGAGAGAAAGAGAGAGAGAGAGAGAGAGAGAGAGAGAGAGAGAGGGAGGG
>Ga0307945_1000921_pt1 | contig 21984 bp, 26 predicted proteins | sample OrgLakmetagen228_FD_201818 | JGI IMG/M metagenome (GOLD analysis project Ga0307945, IMG submission 201818) | Saline water microbial communities from Organic Lake, Antarctica - #228 | ecosystem: Environmental > Aquatic > Non-marine Saline and Alkaline > Saline | place: Antarctica: Organic Lake...
AGGGCTGCCGTGTTGCTCCGCCGTATGAGTCTTAGCCGCTCCCGAGTATGTCCGGGCGTGTGCACGAAGGCACACGAAGGCGTTTTCCAGGGGGCACCACGCGGAGGTGCTCATACATCGCCCCCCGATCCGATGAGAGTTTATGTTTCCAAATGGGGCCTGCATTAGCGTGAAAAGTTGTGGCTAAGAGAGCAAGTGAGATTTAGGAAAGGCTGCAATCATTAGAGGGCTTATCCTGCTCCACGCAGTAACTGAATGGGCATAATAAAAGGACCAAAAAAAGGGTGTAATGCGTACCTATGTTGTGGATTGCCTGAGAACAGTGTGAAGAAAGAATGTAACCTAGTTCTGGACTTCTGAACGTGGGTCGTAATGATTGGTAGTTTGGGGGAAAAGGGTTTAGGGTTTCGCCTCTTGCTGATCTATATAATGGGCAAATCATGGGAGTGACTTGACGTTTAAAACTGCGTAAATGTTCCAGGCGGAGAACTGAGGTCTGCGATAAGTGCCTGAAAATGTGGCAATGGTTTTTGGACATTTGGTCCCTGCCCTGCGGTAGCATGTTTGCAGGTTTTATTTAGGCATCTAACAGGAGGCGTCAAGTATCATAACTTTTTGGCGGCATGTGTCAATCCCGATATAAGTTATATATACAGAATCCTGGCGTCGAGAGCTATCGATTGGTATATAAATGAGTCGATTCTGGGAGGGGGGGGGGGGTAGGGTCATTTGGTTATTTTGGGCGGTTCTGAAAATTTTCGAGGAGGTCCCCAGAATTTTTCTGGGCCACTCCCACGGAATTGTACCGTACAGACTTTATATCACCGCGCAAAAATATCTTTTTTGTCTTGCGGGGTGACTGGGCGCACGAAAAATATCTATTTATTTTGGGGGTGCGGGATTGAAAAACGGGGATTTTTGGCGTATTTTGGAGCCTGTCAGGCAAAAATCCCTGTGCAGGGTTGGTTTAACTTAAATATTTCCAGGGTGCGGGGTTGATGCGGGAGTGTGAAACTAAAATTGTTTTTGGGGCTGCGGACTGAACCCATGTCTGTACGGTATTTATACTTTTGGAATCCTCAGCTCAAGCCCAGTCCATTGGCACCCTTAATGGGTGATTTGATTAAAGGGGGGGGGTCTGAGTGCCTGGTCATAGAACTGCATGGAATGCCCCCAAGTAGGCCGCGGGGGTGAGTTCAGGCAAATTACCAGCAATTGTTTCCAAACTTGCAGTTTACGCATTGCATTATGCTTGAGTTGCATGGTTGAAGTAAAAAAGTGCTTTGGCAAAGGTTTTGGCTGGATTTGTGCACTAGATCGGTGGTCAGTGCGGTCGTCCCCGTGCAAACCCCCCCCCAAACAGGGCCAATAAGCTTCCCACCCAATTCAAAGCCCCCTATACCTCATTTGAATGCAAGATACTTAATGTATATCTGAACCATTGACACTTGCTGGAAATTCGGCATTTTGGGGAGCTGTGTGGGGCCCGAAGCGTATTTTGCACCCACTTAGGAAGGGAAAAGGTGGATATCTGAAGTTGCCCCGATCGACCTGTGCTTCAGGATATAAGCAGTATAAATGTTACATAACAATGCTGCAAGGTTGAATTTGGGACAGGGGTACTGGGAAAGCCGGCAAGTGGGAGGCACTCACACAACGGACACAGGGGAAAAAGACAGATAAATCTGTCGCTCCATACCTGCTGCGAGTTTCAGCTCGGTTTCTGCTCTCAGAGTTGCGGGGTCAAATATCAATCGCATTCAATTTTTTTTGGGCCAATCGGTGGCCTGGTTGAATTTTGGTGCAAATTTGTGATCTTTGCAGCAATTTCCGCCTGTGCTTATCCGACTCAATATAAATATCCCACATTCACACCAGAGTTGCAGGGTGAAATATCAAGCAAACCCTAAAAAATTATAAGGACGCGGATTGATGCAGTGTGTGAGCAATGGTGTCTGTTTCTGACCCGTATTGCAAGCCACCCACTGGGTCTTTCTGCCTGCTTTCTTTGCAGGCAAGTTAAGATTAATTAAGCTATCCGACACAACTTTCAGCTCCCAAAACGGTGGAGTGGTTGGGAAGATATGCCCAATATAGTGGTATTGGCCCTATTTGCCCGGGGAGGGGGGGGGAGGTGCATGGGGGCGACCGTGCAAGAGCGTGCGCAAACCAGTTTTTGCCCTATAGCTCGTCAGGTATTGCATTATTGGGTATGAGAACTGTGCAGGCAGATAGCTGCTTGGATTCTGAGCAGAATAACACCCTTTTTATTAGTGTGGGTGGTCATTTTGGGCCGGAGGCCCAAAATTTGGACATGCCTGTCTACGATTTTTTTTTTACCGCCTCCTGCATCTAAGTTGTTTTTAGCCTTTCTGGAACCTTACTTGCTTTGCACTGCACCAGTGTTTGAAGTGCAATGTGCTTGGCTTTGATTTCATTAGGATATGATAATGGAATGCTTGAGACAATTGCACCTGCCGTTTTCTTTGCCTCTCCCCTACAAGCCATAAAAACATGTCAACTCTTTATTTGTGTGCAGGCGTACTTGCGAGAAATGGTTCGGGCTGAAAACGACTCAGCTTCCAGCAATAGCATTAGCAGTAGCGATAGCAATAATGTGAGTAGTACTAGCAACAGCTTGTAGAGGTGCAAGATTTGAGAGACTTTAATGGCTCACTGACTCACGAATGTTTTGTGCTATAAAAGGTGACCCTTGAGGACTATAGTGGCTCACTGACTCACAGATGTGATTGGCAAACGTAAGCATTTTTTCTCTTTGTAGCATCCACCCACCTCAAAGTAACAAATTTAGTGTGGGGCAGGTGGCCTGCTCTATTAGTAATAATGCAAGCAATATGTGAGACTGTTTGTGCTGGTAGCTAAGTTCAGTCCGGGATACTTAGTTCTCACCATTTCCTACAAGGATAGCGTAATTTCCAATTCTGTACCCTCAAACTGGAGCGCTTTTCTACAAGGTCTACAAAAAATCCTTGAGTCAAGAAGTGCGACGGCTAGCCTGCTCATAAAACGCACTAAGTTCATGGAAAAGAAAGTAAAGCTTGTTATTGTCCTGGCTCAAGAAAGCAAACACATCGTGCTGGGCTCCTGTTGGGGAAACAGAGGTGCATATTTCCTGCGGAGAGAAATCATGTGGGGATTGGCGCAGTGGAAAAGAACATGCTGCTCATCTTGCACATCATCAGTATCACACAGGTCACAGGTGGGGGAATTACTTTAATTCCATGTCGCTGTCTCAAAACGTAGGGTGTGGACACGAAGTCTGAAACGAGCTGTACTGTGAAACATCACGAGGCAGGTTGAGAAACATGTATTTGGGAAGGATGTAAGGCGAATGAGTGTCCACAGCACCTTTTTTAAGAAGAACACATTGGTGATAAGTAGAGCGATTGCTGTTCTCTAGGAGAGAATGAGTTTCAGAATAAGGTGTCTAGTACTCCAAGTGTCTCTCCCTGAGGTCTACGACAAAACGGCTGAGATCAATGGGTTCACAGTGTTGCAGCTTCTGTTTGAAGGTATACGATTGTGTCAGCCATCCATGGCAGAAAGAATATGGGCTGACCGGCATCAACGGATCTTGTACTCAGCTGCATGTCAGCATGTAAGACCTTATTCATCATTGTGTAGCTGTTGGATTTAGGTAAAGAATTGTACAGCTGCATTGTCGCGTAAAACCAATTGAACTGTAGGGGTTCCAATCCACACTCTCGCATGACACACCATAAAGGCGCGGTGTCTTTGACCCCCAATATCCTTTTCAACACTGCCAACAGCTAAATTTTAAGGGGACCGTCCATCTCTTTGCCTTGTAAGTAAGGAGTGGCCCAAATCTGACTCGCATGCATACCAGCAGGAATAGCGTTTGTCTTGAGAAGCCATATGTACGTGTGTAGCCTGTCAGGAAGGTGTCATGCTCAATCAGTGGCATGGACGAATCGTGTGATTTCCCCTGGGATTTATAATGTGAGCAACGGTTTTACGATTAGTTGGGTTGTTTGGCCAGTTTAGATGGTCCTCTTGTAACAGCAACTCGCTCTTTTCTCAGACTTGTCTGAGAACCATCTCCTCGGTGCGTTGCTTGAGCCGTCACTTTCTTCTCGTGTGGAGAGGGAGGAGATGTTCAACACACCTTAATGGAAGGGCCTGGCGGACGGATATGGCTCTTACTTGCAATCCTTGCTTAAGCTGGTACCATGATTCGACATGACAAAGGTTATGTTTCTGAACTAATTCTGTTACTTTGAACGTGCCTGCCGTGAATGGGCAAAGTGTTGCGTCAGCCGCGGTATTCAGATTGATCTGCTTGTCGCACACCATGCCCAAATATTTGAATGAGTCTGTGTAGGGGAGCGCCTTTCTAGCAGCTAAAAGGAAAAGCAATCATTCAGGCATCAGTAAAAACTACATATAAAGGGAGGCACTTTGGCACCTAGTAGTAATGTAAACTCCACCATCGCTTGGAAGAAATAAAATCAACCTCAGTGGGAATCAAGAGAGGGTTCAACAGCAGACTTGGCCTGATACTGGCTGCTGATAGAAATTGTAACGATGCTGGAAAGTGTACGTCTGGTATGGACAGGTCTAGCAGCCTCGTTGACAGTATGCACATGGAGGCTTGGAATTAAAACCCTTGGAACAATAAATGCATGAGGGTCATGTGAGCACACCCATTAGGGTAAATAATACAATCAGCCACCCTCTGGTGTCAGGAGCCATCAGCATCCAGCTAGCTCGGATGCATTGGTAGCTACCAATGTGTGGATTTCACTGCACTTCCTCTCTCACAATCAGTCTTACTTCCCATACGTGGTGCAAGAGCTGCAAGCGTTAAGGAGCTAACAATTCCCAAAGAAAGGTAAAATGCTGGAAGTATTGATAAATCTATTGTGTCTAATTATTATAAAAGTAGCAGGATATGCAGGTCCTATCTAGTAACTATACATACAATGTACAGGACAGCATCTAGTCTTCGAAAGGTTCATCCCTGTCATTCAGGGGCAAACCACCTCCTTCACTGACATAATTATTGTCTTGGCCCCTTTCCTCGTTCGAGTGCTTTCCTTTAAATTTGCTACGAATGGCAGAGGGACTCGGGAGGTGCATTCTCTCTGCAGCGGCTTCGGCCTCTCCCAGATGCAGGTCCTGCAGCTGCTTCACCTGATTGATGAATAGATTTTAAAGTTTTGTCTGGTTGAGTTTTTTAAGACATTTGAGTGGCGGGGCATGAGCAACTGTAACTCTGCTCTTGACGTACAAAAGTCCCGTGCTAGGTGAGCAACCAAAGCAGGTGTAAACAAATCGCGCAAGGCCATCAATAGGACTCTTGATAGTGTAAGTTATATAAATGTGTCTCCCAAGTATTTAATTGACAGGTTGAAGTTGCGCCCCCAACAATGCTAACAATTCACACTATTTTTAACAAACAAACTCACCTGCAACGCTCGTTGTAGAGCTGCTTGTGCCTCACGCGACGCTGGACTATAACAATCATCCTCAGCATTGGACTTGGAGGTTTTTATTTGACCTGCTTCTGAAGCCACTCTTGCAAGGATGGAATGCAAGCGCTCAAGCTCCTCCTGCGTGCATAAATTTGACCAGCTTCCTCTGTCAACTAACTACATTAAAAAAATGGTTCATATGGCAGGAGTCCGGACAGGAGTGCACGTGTTTGCAATTTCATGTGAAAACGGGGATATCCAAGATGAGAAACAAATTTTCCTGCATGTGTAGTGAACATCTACGGCATCGTTTTTGCCCCTTCTTTACCCAATTCTGCCAATGGTGATGTCATGGTTCAGATGTGAATAAGATGTGATTCAGTTGTGATCCAGATGTAATGCCATGGTTCAGATGAGAATAGTTTTATTAGTGCAGCTGTCAATCTTTTTAATTGACGTTTGTTTGGGGACCCCTATAGGCTAAGCAGCCATGCCAGACTGGAGGCCTTTGTAATCCAAACTAAACATTTCTAACTACAAAATTCACAGCATGCATTGCCCTAAGAACAGAATTGCATTCTGTGCTTTTAACAAACAGATTACACACTCCGTGCTGAATAGTTTGGTCTGCTTTCTAACATTTACAATTCACAAGCTGCTGGCGCTTCATCATTAGTCAGGCAAAAAATTTCACACAAAACAGTGCTTCTCCACACCACAAGGTGCATGCATGAAATAATGCCGAGGTGCACCCTCCAGCTTCTTTCCTCACAAAGGAATATGATTGCGACAGAAGCACCTATGTCGTAAAGACTCTCACACACAGAGCCTTAAAGAATAATGATGTGCTTTTAGGATTACTGCCAAGTGATTCAATCTGACACCTACACCATTAACACAGGTACTGAAGCATTGCTTAACGTGTACCTGCAGGTGTGAGTTGTACTCGTTCTCTGCCACCCAGTGCTCTCGTGCCTCAGCAATCTCCATGGCAAGCTCAGAGTGGAGCTGAGCAGTCGAGGATTTCTCATCCTTCATGCGGTCATACCTGCGTGTGTGCGCGTATGTGTGTGTGCGTTGTGTGTGTGTTTGTGTGTGTATCAGTACTGGTGCGTATGTGTGCGCGCACATGTGTAATATGTGTACGGGCACGTGTTTGTTTGTGTGTGTGAGTGAGTGCGTGGGTATAGAGGTGTATGTGTGTATGTATGTGTTATTGCACTGTGTACCAACCTACATCATAGCACCATATGCATCCTCATAGTCGGGTGGCACGTTTGTGGCGCTGCCCCTATTGAATGGTGGAACTAAATATTTTCCGAGAAGAAGGGGTAGGATGCACCATTCCTGCTCCACACGCACCTGATAGCAATGTCCTTCATGTACAGCTCCATGTCCCTGACAGCACAGACGAGCTCCATGCGGCTCATCATCTCTACGCCATTGTAGGCAGGGTGGTTGGAGCCTGCAGCAGCAAGCACAGCAGGTTCAAGTGACTTTCTTAGTGTTATCCAAGTAAGATAGATCTGGCGCACAGAAGCTGGTATAATTTTCTACTTCCTGTCATTCATGTCAATTTCACTGGAAGAACAGCTGGAGCACGGCAAGAAATCCAGCAGCAAGCGTGGCCAGGAAGGGAAGTGATTCACTCAGATTAACTGCATATTGAACTGCATATAATGGTGATCCCCTCCCTTGCATTCAAAAATATGTAGAAAAGATCATGTACACTAGAGTAGGGCACATGTATCGAATTAAGGTACATCGGAGTAACTGTGTACACCGGAGTAACTGTGCACACTTGGGTTGGTTTTGCTTGCAGGCCTCCCCCTCTCAAATAAAAACATTGCGTGCACTAGGTTCTGCATGAGCACCCTGGATCTTTACCTGATACATAGCAGCACAAACACCGCAGGTGTACCCTGCGTACCGGTCCTGGGCTGTTATGTCCTTGTACTCATATTGTAATATGCATTTGCGGAGTGCCAAATAGATATGGTATTTGGCGCCTTATGAATAGGCACTCGTAGCCTGCTCTTTGTCTGAATCCTTAACAGCCTATAGGAACGCTTGGTGAGTCGACCATGGGCCATGTAAAACTGAACTAAAAGCGTTGCACCCAGCTCAATACCTTACATTACCAAGTACAGCACATACCAAGAAGCACGCTTAGTGAGTTGACTATGAGCCCCTGCATAATTAAACCAGAAGCGTCGCACCCCAGCCCTCTACCTGAAAAGTTTAGCACAGAACCAGCAGGCTTGCTTGGTGAATCGGTTGTGGACCCCAGTAGGTTAGAAATTAACGCGTCGCACCCCAACCCTATTCCTGACGGGTGCCCAGCACAGACCCAGCAGGCACGCCTGTTGTGGTAGCCGTGGGCCACTATAAGTTAAACCAAACACGTGGCACCCCAGCCCTTTACCTGACGAGTGCAGCACAGACCCAGCAGGGACGCTTGATGTGTTGGCCACAGGCTGCTGCAAGCTCCAGCTGTGGGAGGGCACTGACAGGCCTACATTGTTGCCCACTCTCTCCGACAGCATGAACGGCCGGAGGGCAGGAGGACTCTGCAGTGATGAATAACATGGAGTCAGTGTTGCGTGCGGTCTGTGTTTGAGCAGCACACACGGCTGAAGGGCAGGAGATATCTGCAGTGATTGATAAGCATGAAAGCAGTGTTGTGTGTGGTCTGTGTTTGAGTAATATAAATGGCTGAAGGGCAGGAGACACCTGCAGTGATTATTAAACATGAAAGCAGTGTTGTGTGTAGTCTGCGGCTCGACAGCCCAAATGGCTGAAGGACAGGAGACACCTGCAGTGATTATTAAGCAGTGTTGTGTGTAGTCTGTGGCTCGACAGCGCAAACGGCTGAAGGACAGGAGACACCTGAAGTGATTATTAAACATGAAAGCAGTGTTATATGTCGTCTGTGTTTGAGCAGCACAAATGGCTGAAGGACAGGAGACACCTGCAGTGATTATAAACATGAAAGCAGTGTTGTATGTAGTCTGTGGCTCGACAGCGCAAACGGTTGAAGGGCAGGAGAGCTAAGCAGTGATTAAACGGGAGACAGTCTTGAGTGTGGTCTGTAGTCGTTGCCCGGTTTTTCTGATAGCATAAACGGTATGAGGGTAGGAGGGCTCAATGGCGGTAGTAGTATTTGCCAGAACAGGATGAAGTGGGTGATCGGTAAATTAGTGGATTATGTTGACAACTAACCGATTATGTTGACAACCAACCAATTATGTTGACAACTAACCGAATATGTTGACAACTAACCGATTATGTTGACAACTAACCGATTATGTTGACAATTAACCACTGTCCTGGCCCCAGGAGGCAGTGCCATCCACAGCCAGAGATTTAAGGATCTAGCTGAAACCGCCCATCTTTCCAACCTGCTTACAAACTTGCACCGGGTCCGCTAAGCCAGGCATTGTGCCAAACCTGGCTCGTTATGCTGCACAGCCACTACACCCTCGCCCTGTGTCAATCAGATTCCCCTTGCCAAAAAAATCACAAAGCACGCATACACACACCCACCTGTAGCAACTAAGCAAAGACACGCACGCATATGATCCTGCTTCCAATTTTCTCATTATGGAAACAATTTCCCCCCTACTACAAGAGGCCGTCACTAGCGCATACACCCGCAGCTCCCACTCTCCCTGCCTGAGCTTTTCTTGTAGCTCTTCCTTTTGCTGCGTGTGGCCATCAGCTACACATACCTGCGGCTCCCCCTCTTCCTGCCTCTGCTCTGACTCTTAACGTATCACTTTACAGCAAACGCATTGCCAACACACACACCCACGGCTCCCTCTCCCCGCCCCAGCTTCATCATTGATGTGTAACTAGTTTCAAGCACATAGCAACAAGCACCTGCGGCTTTTCATTTCCCTGCAACATTCTTCTTGACGTGCAACATTAGAGTTGAAGTACAAAATTGCGCAAACCTGCGGCTTCTCCTCCTCGCCTCATCTTTGGCTTTCAATGTGTAACTCTACTGTAAGCACGTAAGCACATCAATTACACGCACCTGCGGCTCCCCCTCTCCCCGCCCCAGCTCCCATTGGCCAGTGGATGAAGATGGATGCGCACTGTGAGGCCGTGCTTGCATGGGTATGCCCTTCTGTGGCGTGGCTGTGACCATACGCACTGTGTACGAACCAACAGGCTGATCTGGCTGCTGTTGATACCTGCGCGTGTTTAAATGTCGTGCTTCTTTGTGTGCTTGTTGTGTGTATGTGTGTGTATGCCAGTCTACATTTCCAGGGCAAACAGACAGTCAGATGTTATTCCAGCATTAGGTGCACATAGCACGGCTCTTTTCACACATTGCGCCTACAAATCATGCTTTCACCACCCCTTAAACCGTATTTACACTCAAACACACACTCAAACACACTCAAAGGCTCATACACACTGAGCCTGTTCTCACACATTGCGCTTTAGCATGGTAGATCCGCTGCTGCTTGCTCCCTGAAATTGAGATATGACTCCGCACGCACACACAAGCACACACACACACAGACACACACAGCGCCTGTACTCACACATCGTGCTTGAGCAAGGTAGATCCGCTGCTGCTTGCTCCCTGAAATTGAGATACGGCTCCGCACGCACACACAAGCACACACACACAGACACACACAGCGCCTGTACTCATATGTCGTGCTTGAGCAAGGTAGATCCGCTGCTGCTTGCTCCCTAAATTTGAGATATGGCTCTGCACGCACACACAAGCACACACACACAGACACACACACAGCGCCTGTACTCACACATTGTGCTTGAGCAAAGCAGGCCCGCTGCTGCTCGCCCCCTGATACGGCCATCCAGTTTGCTGAGGCTTTTGAGATGGTGGAGAAGGGGAGCGAGAGGCTGTGTCATCGGGGACGTCCTGTTGCTGCTGCTGCTGTTGTTGCTGCTGCTGCTGTTGCCAAGCATGGAACCCCAAGACAGCAGGTCCGGCAGATTTCGGCCTTTTAGTCGGCTCAAGGGCCCTCCCCCTATTTCCAACCTGGTGGCTGCTGCCTCTGTTTCCTTCTGCCACTGTATGAAGAGCATTGTCACCACCATCAACACCTCTGCAACCGAACTGTCCTCTTGCATTGCTAGGTTCCATTGCCTGGGCAGAAGCCCTGGCTGCTGCAGACGCGTGCTGCGCTATGCGCTGCGCGCCATCAAGGAACGGCTGTGGTCAACAAGAGTGGAGTCACGCACACAGTGAGGCACGAATGAATGTGTGAATTGTGCTGAGTGATGCACGCCCCTTCAAGAGCGGCTATGGTCAGAATGAGCGAAGACAACCTCTAATTATTTTGTGCTGTTTGCTGCAACAAATATTTCAAAAGATGTCACACGCCTGCAACACACAGGGGTGTACACGCGTGAGTGCACACACCCACGCACATGCACACGTGTACACACGCATGCGCATACACCCACACCCACATCCAAGCGCACACCCACCCACCCACATACACACGCGCACACACGCACAGACACACACTTACACAAACACACACGCACAAGTGCAAGTACATACACACACAGACACACATTTACCTGCAAAGACTCCACTTGTTGAGTGGGCCCGTCCCTCCGTGTGTACACCCTCCAAACGCCACTGGGATCCAGGTATGAGGCATGCAGCCGCTCAAACATGCCCCCCCAGCGTGTGGCATCCTCAATGCTGCCTTGCAGGTGACCACTTGTGGCATGGGCAGATGCAGGGCGCAGCCCAAACACCTACAGGTGTTGACGGTTGCGTGTGTGTGTGTGTGTGTGCGTGTGTTCATGTATGTGCATGTGTTCACGTATGTGTGTGAGTCTGTGTCTGTGTGTGTTTGTCTGTGTCTGTGTGTGTCTGTGTGTGTGTGTGCATTTGTATGCGTGTGTATGTGAGTGTGAGTGCATGGGTGTGTGTATTTCTGTGCACACGTGCGCGTTTAGAACCTTGGTGTGTGTACACATGTGTGAGAAAGAGAAGCAGAAATGTACACACATGTGTGAGAAATACGTGAGAAATGTGTGAGAACATGTGTGAGAAATGTGTACACATGTGTGAGAAAGAGAAGCAGAAATGGCGCAATTTAACACCACCCGCATCAAAATGAGAGCATGCATAAGTACCAGCAGGTTCGAAAGTAAATGGGAACACGTGTCCATGCTGGTATCTCAAACAATACTAGAGGACATGAGCCATTGTTCACATGTCCGAGGTCCAAGCCACCCTAAGGCAGCAGAGGTGTTCTGTATAAGGCCGACACACAGCTGGAGTTGCAGACAGCTGGAGTTGCAGACAGCTGGAGTTACATACAGCTGGAGTTGCAGACAGCTGGAGTTACAGACAGCTGAAGTTACAGACAGCTGGAGTTGCAGACAGCTGGAGTTACAGACAGCTGGAGTTACTGACAGCTGGAGTTGCAGACAGCTGGAGTTACAGACAGCTGCAGTGCACTCTTCCCACTTAAAAGATGCATGCAAAGCGCATTCTCCTCTCAAGACAAGATACAGGAGTGCCTCCCCCCTGCTCAAGTCCCTCCCCTGTTTAATCCTCAGTCCTCGGCCGTGCCAACTGAGCTCTGGGACCAAAGCTTCCACACAAACTGATTGCATACCGTCTCTTGTGCATTTTAAACATAATGCATTCAACTTCATCAAGGTTTAATCAGACATAGCACAGGAACAAAGAGTGCTTACCCCGGGCCCTTGCCGCCCCAAGACGGTGGACACGTTGACACCAGAGTTCGGCCTCCTGCTCCTGGGCAGCTTTGAAGAAGGGGGCACGTACCTAAAACAACATGAGGTGTACAGGGCACTCGGATTAAGGAGAAGGTGCAGGGGATTACTCAGACAATATAACAAATGCCTGTTGTAAGGGAGGGGCCACCGTTGGAGTTGCACACACACTCACACACACACGCACACACACACACACACACAAACACACACACGCACGCATACACTCACACACTCACACACACATACGCACACACATACACTCACACACTCACACACACATACGCACACACACACACACCTGGCTCCAGGCAGCGCCCCCTCCGTTCCTTCTTCCTGCTCCTGTCTTTCAATGTTGGTGTCACCCCAAATGTCATCATTGCTGTGCGAGCTGCTGTCCTGCTAGGTGCAAACGTAATTCTCAAGTTCAACATGAAAGCATTCGAGTCAATGCAGGTGCAACTGCTGTCTACCTGCTGCGCCTGAAAACCGCGCCTAAAATAGGTACATCTCAGTTGCGTCCTTCTCACGCCAGGACCAGCTGAGTGGTGACTCAGCAAATCCGGTTCATTTGCTAAATGCCTATGAAGAACGTGAATTTGCATCTAAGCACAACCAATTTAGTAGTCTCCTTTATCTCCACATTCTCACCCCATGGGTTTGGGTACAACGCAACGTCTCGCCTGAAACCTCTGACTTTAAAACAAAGGCACTTCCTGGCCAGCCAAAATGCCCCCTTAACCCATAAACCTGGAACCCAGGGCAGTTTGGCATCTGAAAACCAGTTGTCTACGCCTGCCATTGCACATTGCATTGCAAACCCACGGCAATTTGGCACCTCAAAGTCCAGTTACCAATGCATCCCTACCTTAACACCTCCGAGCCAAGCAACAACACAACCCCGATCCATCAACCTGCCCCTTGGAAACCCACCGGCAGTTTTGACACACTAGCATGCCATTAACCCATTGAGCCCCTGCTCCTTTGCCATGGCACCTCTGGAGCCCATCAGATTGCAACCCTGACCACCAGCAGGTCAACAACAGCTTTCAAACAGCCTCTCCATGTTGCTGGAGCTCCAAAATGCTTAGCCTCGCCTAAGTCATGTTGCTCCCTCTCCCCTTCACCTCCCACCCTTTCCCTTTTCACCTAAACACGTCTTTGTTTGTAGCCCCTTGCAGTCACTCCCATTGAGCTTAGCCCTACTTACACGCAAATTCTTAAGTTGCCCACAGCCGTATATATCCACCGCATATGACCGTACATTTGGTGATCTCCCTGCCAAAAATACCATACATACACCGTATATATATACGGTTCTGGACAACCCAATACATACTCCGGCCCCTATGGCCTTACCCCGTCCCTTTTAACACACACACACACACAACCTCACCCCTCACCTGCTTGGCCACACCACCCGCCTCTGCATCCTCAAACTCATCAGTAAATGCCACTGCACGTGCGCTCGAAGGTCTTATGTCCCCTCCCCCAGCAACCGTTATAGCAGGAGGTAAATTGAGGTTGAGAGTGCCTGCACGGCTGCTGCGGCAAGAAGCAGCGCCTGAAGTACTGCCACGAATTATCTGCAGGTGCATGTGAGAGTGTATGTGTATTTGTGTGTGGCGTGCGTGTATTTGCGTATATGAGTCTGCGTACGTGTTTGCTAGCATAGATGCTGCGGCGAGAGGCAGCGCCTGAAGTACGGCTGCACACAATTTGCAAGTGCGTGTAAAAGAAAAGAGACTGCATATACATATGCAGGTGTGTGTGTGTGAGAGAAAAGAGAGAGCGAGAGCGAGAGCAAGAGGTCGAGAGAGAGAGTGAGAGTGAGAGTGAGAGTGAGAGTGAGAGAGTAAGTGAGTGAGTGAGAGAGAGAGAGAGAGAGAGAGAGAGAGAGAGAGAGAGAGAGAGAGAGAGAGAGAGAGAGAGAGAGAGAGAGAGAAAGAGAGAGAGAAAGAGAGAGAGAGAAAGAGAGAGAGAAAGAGAGAGAGAGAGTATGTGTGTTGCGTAGATGTGTGCGTCTGCATGTACACTCGCCTGCACAGTTAATTGCAAAAAGCAGCACATGACGTGCTTACATGTATCCATGATAACAAGGGTGTGCCATGAAGAGAATTATGCAGTGTGCACTTGCGCGTGTGGAAATAACTTAAAGGATGGCGGTTTCAAATCAAGGTTTTAAAGTCTGAAGCAGCTGGTAGATTCACGTATCTGACTCCTGAGCAGATTTCCTAGACATTGCCCTGAGGTGACTGGCTTAGCTGTGAAATTTAGGCTTGATCTCACACCAAGAATGCTTTATCTAATACCCACATGCACATACGCCAGTTAACACACAGGCTCTAAGACGTGAGCTGGAATTTCGAATTGCACACCCACCGAAAGCTCTTGGATCTTTTTGCTGCTACTTTTAAGGAGACTGCTCAGATCTTCAGGCCCCAGCATACGTTGCATGCTGGAGCGGCGTCTCAAAGCCTTCTGTTGGTCCTGACGCAGCTCTAACCCATCCTGGCCGAACTCATCCTCCACAGCCTGCGTGCATGAGTGTGAATGCGTTTGTGCTCTTGTGTGCCTGTGTGCCTGTCTATTTGAAATTATACTGGGCCCTCTTTGCTAGATAAGGTGAAAAAAGGTGTCAAGAAAGGGGGCAAGACACCCAGATGCTGCATCTTTCCTTGCTGCTCTGCATCGTCAGCTGCAAGCTGTGCGTGAGATTAAACCATGTTGCATGACAGCAAATTAGTTGCTCTGTTTGAACATTTGTGAGTGAGAGAGTATCTTGTGTGAGCAAAGAAGCAAGGGCTATACGCACGGCATCAACGCTTGACAAAGAGGCAACCTTACCTAAGTGTGATAACAGAGCTTTCTGGCCATCAGCACATTGGTGCAGAGCATCTTGTTAGCTAACCCATCATTTCTTGGACTACGTATGCCGGCAGCCACCAACATGCATTTGCGTCTGTTACGCAAATGCCAAAATGGAGCATCTCTAAAATTTATAGATGTGAGTCTCCTAGGTCACGACGTTTTGCCTACCTGGTGGCATCGTGCTAGGCAAGCACTTTTATTATGATTGCCATACTTTTGGGTTACAAGGTCCCCTGCTTAATCTAACAAAAACCACTTTATGATTGCCATCCTTTTGGGTTACAAGGTCCCCTGCTTATATATAACAAAAACCGCTTTATGATTGCCATCCTTTTGGGTTACAAGGTCCCCTGCTTTTATATAACAAAACCATACATATACCTACAATGTTTCCTTATGAATCACTGTGTGATACCGTTTAGGCGGTGTACGATCAGGAAATGTATTGTTGCAGCTCTCTCTCTCTCTCTCGTTGCAATGTGACCCCTTTAATACGCACATGCACCAAACATTGTAGGACATCACAAGTACTTAAAGAGCAACGGAGGGGGTTGGGGTTGAGCACTTTATACACAACTATAGCAAAGTCCACCATAAGCGCTTACACACACACTCTTACACAGACACACACACAAACGTGCAACTGCCCCCTACCTGAGCCCACCCCAAACCAACCTCCCACACAGGCACCCACAATAATACACAATTCATGCGCATTTTTTTACCTTGACAAGAGCTTCCAGCTGTTTGCTTCCCGTAGCCAGCTGCTGCTGCAGCTGGTTAACTTGGGTGTGACTGCTCCCCTGATCGACCCTGCCTTCAGAAGTAACCCTCTCCTGTTTCTTCATCTCTGAATGCCTGTTGCCCTGATCGCTTTCGTGTGATTCAGATTGGCCGTTGCTCTGGACGTTGGCTGCAGGACGATGACTGTTGTCTTGGTTGGTCGCATCTGGGTGGCTGCCGCCCTGCTCAGCTACTCCTTTCCCTATGGTGTGCTCCTGAAGGAGACCTATCACCTGTTTGTGTGTGTGTGTGTGTGTTCATGTGATTATCTCAGTGAAAGAAACTCAAACTGTAACAGTTGAGTATAGAATACTGTGCTAGGTGCAGTACACTATCTTGCAGTGAACATGGACTTATTAGGTTCTGCATGCGCTCCAAGATTTCCCTGCCTCTCAGCAATTTTTGGATGCCGTACGATCTCGCGAGTCTATCAATCTGAAGCAGTTCAAGCTCACTCTGCGCAGACATATCATTGGGGCCTGGAGAGAACTTGACAATTTGACACCACATGAGACTCACCATTCCAGCAGGATTATAAGGAGCTATCACACACATTTGGTGAACCTCTTGGGATTGTTCCTGGCTGGTGGGACAACAGAAAAAGAAATCACAAGCCTGTGTTGCCTCTCTACCTTCGCTTAAATATTTCCAACAATCTCAGCCGTGCACTTTTTTGCCTTTGCCTCCCTGGCCATAACTCCCTGGTCCAAAGAATGCGTCATCACAGGAATAGAAGGCCTTATGAGCTCAGAATCTGTGACATGTGTGGCTGGCACACTGTTCAGGATGAGGAACACAATTTGCTGGACTGTCCGCACAAGCATTTTGTCAGCCTTCGCACACAGTACCGCCGGCTTGTCTTCCCACCTCAGTTTGAGGATAGCCCAAGTCGTTCGAGGACCTTTTTGAACCAGCCAGATGTGTATGGTGTGGCCTCTTTTGTGGCTGAGTACCTAGCTCTATTCCCTTCATTTTTTTCTAGCGCCTTTTTGGTTTGGTTACAGGCTTTTTTCCAGGCTTCCGCTCAGATGCCCCCCAGAGGCATAAATAGCGATGTAGCCTTACCTTACCTATCTTACAGTGGGATATGCACGGCAATCTTTTAGCTTTAGGAAGCAGCTTTTGTTGCAGTGCTAACCAAGCCCTTTGGTTTATTGAACATAGCTTTTGCTCAATGCTATAGCAGCCTTTGTTCAACACGAGCAAAGTCTGCCCACCTCCACTTCCACTTCTGCAAAGTGGCCCCACCCAAACGCCCCACCCACCCACTGGCCACGCCCACCCACTCGTCACCCACTCCCACCTTGTCTGCCCCCTTCCTCAGTTTCTGCAACAGGCGTGTGCGCTTGTTGAGCTCCACTTCTAAGGCAAGCTCGTGCTGCTGTACTGAAGCACTCCTGCAATCCAGGGCACACAAGGAAATCCAATTGAATTTGATGAAAGGTATCAGCACGTGGAATTTACTGAACTGCATCGGCGTGTGCGGCTGCACAATCGAGTAGCTTGATTCAGGATTAGTCGAGGGGCAAAGGTTACACAATTTAGGCGTTGAAGCACTCCTGCAAATAAGGGCAAGAGAGAGGTAGGACTTGGCTGAAAAAGTAGGATCAACCATCACACACACAGCTGATACTTGGATACAGACTGTGCCATTAATCTTTCTTTGCTGGTTGTGTGTATGTGTATTTGCATGTGTGTGTGTGTATGTGTATTTGCTTATGTGTGTGTGCGTGCGTGTATAAGGAAGGAAGGGGGGCTCCGCTTTTGCAATGAAGCGCTGAGGACACCAGATGTGTACCAATATCAGGTTTAAACACATGGACAAAAAATGCACACGTTGCACAATGCACACAATGCAAACAGATTTAAACACATTGACAACAAAATCTCATAATCCTGTCACCATCCCACAGCCTACAAACCAATACCATTCCAACCACCTTTTCCTCTTTCAGCTTCAAATCCCTTTACTTCAATATAAAGCAGACCAGTGGGATTGAACAACTCCCCCAGCAATTCCTGCTCCAGCCAATCGTAAACACACCCTCCCTAACTTGCTTTGCAAATCACAAAGTTTCTGTTGAAATGCCAAGACTGACATCCCTTAACAGTCGTTGCGGGACCTAGAGCACATTTACAGTTTGTAGCCCATTTACTTTACAAAGAAATCAAGTGTTTAACAACAGCTCGCTTATCGTTGAGACTGAGGGCGGCCTCTGAACCAGCCGTGCAATTGGTTTCCCTGCTCAGCGGCCCTCCTCTCCTGTAGCCTTGGGTCCTCACCCTACTGAACACCTAACGTAGAATTTCTAGCCCACTCACTCTTTGTAATCCTTGATCTCCTTTCGTAAAGTGGCCACCATAGCCTCCAGATCCTTTATCTGTGTGTGCGCGCGTGTGTGTGCGTGTGTGTGTGCAAGTAAATGTGTGAATGTACAAACTTATTTGTGTGTCTTTTGTGTTTGTGTATGCGTGTATGTGATGTGTGCATGTGATGTGAGCACACACACATTGTATTTTGGTGCATGTCGGTGCGTGTAAGTCTATATGGTGTGGTTACATGTGTGTACATGAACTTGCCTATCAACGCAATTACCTGTGCCTGGGCGACCTGCAACTCTGCATCCGATTTAGCAAGTCGTACTCCACCAGACTTTGGGATCACAGGCCCTGCTGTCGACCGACTCTGATGAACCATGGCAGCCCTGCAGTATACAGTAGAAGGAGGAGGTTGATATCTTATTACTGCCATTAATTACTTTGGAAGTGGCAAACTCTGCCAGAGACGTGGGCTGATTGATGGCAGCCTTGCAAGTCAGAGCTAGGCAAAGTCAGGAGCTGCTTTAATTTGCTGCTGCAATTCATTTTGGGTGACAGGCCTTCCTGATTAGGTGGCCAATTCTAGACACCCTCTCATTTGTGATGTCTGGTGAGCGCAAATTTGTAATTCTGTAGGGTTGGCCAGAACCATATATACGCACGTATACACAGTATTTGGTGTATATACAGTATTTTTAGCCGGGAAATCACCAATTATACGGTCATATACGGTGTATATATACAGTTTGGCAAACCTTATAATATGCCTCCAAATACGATTGCTCGTTTCACTATTACTAATATGTTTCACTATTACTATTACTAATATGTTTCACTATTACTAGATACGATTGCTGGTTTCACTATTGGTGCATCTTTGTGTCAGTTTAAAGACAGAATAAGCTTGCACCCCACCCTTCTCACTCTCAGCATGAACCATTCCCTGCTTGATAACACTCACAATTCCAATTCCCTCATTCTTCGTTAACAGGCTATCCTTCAGATATGGCACTGGTTAGTAACACTCACATTTTCTCCTTCTCCGCTTTTAAGCTCATCTTCAGATCTGCCACAGTGGCCTCCAAGCCGCTGATCCTCGACTGCCCCTTCTTGCCTTCTACACTTTTGTGCCCCTTACTATTCCGAACACCTGCATCGCAGAATTGACATAAGTGTAGCATTTGTGGTGCTTGTGTGCCTGCCTTACTATTCTGTCTACTATGACCTTCCAGTACCCTTACTTGCAGTGCGTGCAATGCTGCACTTGCAAAGAAGCGTTGACACACACACGTATGGTATGTGGTGTGTGGTTCAACGTTGACACACACACACACATGGTATGTGGTGTGTGGTTCAGCGTTGACACACACACGTATGGTATGTGGTGTTTGGTTCAGCGTTGACACACACACACATGGTATGTGGTGTGTAATTTAGCGTTGACACACACGCATGGTATGTGGTGTGTGGTTCAGCGTTGACACACACACACATGGTATGTGGTGTGTAATTTAGCGTTGACACACACGCATGGTATGTGGTGTGTGGTTCAGCGTTGACACACACACATGGTATGTGGTGAGTGGTTCAACGTTGACACACACACTCATGGTATGTGGTTCAGCGTTGACACACACACACACACGCATGGTATGTGGTGTGTGGTTCAGCTTTGACACACACACACATACACACACACACGCATGGTATGTGTGTGTGGCATGTGTACGATGCTTGTGTGATGCAAGGGGCATGCTTGCTGGGCATTCATCCATGCACTGCTCATGACTTTCTTAACAATGCATATATAGGGTTGACCAGAATTGTATTTATACACCGTATATGACCGACCCAATATCTTGTGATTTCCCTGCCAAATCTACCGTATATACAGCATATATTTATGCTTCTGGCCAACCCTATGCATATAAGCAAGGCCGCCCCTACCTGCACGAATTTCCTCTCCCTTGCTGCGTGGAACATCCTCAATTAACTTTCTGAACCCCACTTCAGTCATTCCTCATCCATGCAATCCTCATCTCTTTCTCTGATCATGCGTATAAGGTTAAAGCAAAAACACCCTCACCTGCACTGCCGTCCTCCCCCTCGCTGTGAGGTCCGTCCCCCCATCTGCCATAACTGCCCACACCCGACCTCAGCCCTTCATTGCCATCCATCTGTTCCTCATCCCTGTCATCATGCTCCTCGTCTTCAACATTGTCTGCAGCAGATCCGGCATTTGCTCTGGCACCAAAGATGTGATCAGAGGGAGTGCTTTCCTCAGCAAGGGGGCGAGGGGTAGGCTCTTGGTACCTTTTCGACTTAGTTTTGGAGACGGCACTGCACAGACATAGAGTCCACAATAAAAGTAAATGTTGGAACGCGTTAACTGTGGAAGCGCAAAGTGACACGAATGCATGAAGCATAGATTTGGCGAGAGGAGGTGGCATGGGAGCATGCTACTGCAACAGATCAGTGCAAAGCAAAACAATTTGATCAGGTAAAAGCTTGCGGTTCTGCAGATGGATGGAGCAATTTGCTCGCAGTTGGCGCCATCATTGCTGATGGAGCACGGTGCATGGGTCCATTTATGGCTATTGTTTGGCCAAACTCACAGTCTCCCAATCAAAATCAGGTACAGAACACTTGACGGTAAGCAAAAGACCATCCCATTACATTACAGTAAGCAAAAGACCATCCCATCACATCCCATCCCATTTATGGCTATTGTTTGGCCAAACTCACAGTCTCCCAATCAAAATCAGGACCAGAACACTTGACGGTAACCCCATCACATTCCAGTAAGCAAAAGACCATGGAGGAGCAACGCAGGCAAGGAAGGCATGTCCTGATTTGGGAATGGTGTTGTAACTTTTCATACCATAAGGCCTGTTTTTGGGTGGGGCCGTGGCTAGTGTGAGCACATAGTTACCATTGTTTAGGGTGGGGCCTTGGCCTATTATTTGTGAGCACTCAGTTCACTCTTTCGTGAATGCACAAACCAATAACTAAAACTTCGATTTTGCTCGAATGTTTTAATTATGATTTCAGATTTTGTGCGCACGTCGATCGATCGACCAAGCAATAATTATGCCCTGTACCTTGTGGTTGTGCGTACGTGCGTGTGCTGCTCTGCATATTACTCATTTCCTGACTGCATACATTTGTTTTGCACCTGTTTGTGCTGGGGCCCTTGCTCTGGGACCCCCCTCCGCTTGAGGCGCTTGCATTCTTTGCCGCCACAGCAGCTCGAGGGAGAGACTTCATGCGGACCTCTTTCAGCTCCTTGGTGGCCTGAAAACACAAGTGATGTTTTATTGATGGTGGTGGCCTGCAGACACAAGGGATGGCTTACTAAGCCTAATCCTAGCGGTTTGCAGGGTGTGTGTGGTGTTTGTATGCGACTGGGTGGAAGGAGATGTGCGATCTGCTCAGGCTCCTTGGTCGGCAGAAATGCACTGGAAGGGCATGGAGGTGTTTAGGCTGGTATGTGAATTGAGGGGTTCAGTACACAAATACTGGATGCAAAGAAGGGATTTCCTTGAAACGGGGTCAGAGGTGGGAGCGGAGGAAAGGCAGCAGAGCTGTTGCCGACCTATTCCAAGCCTCCTCATGTCTTTTGAGCGATGAGTAATGAGCAATGATTGCCTAAAATAAATAGATCTTTGGCGCAGGAGGCCTCAAGAATCATAACTTTTTGGACACACGTGTCGATCCCAATGAAAATTACATATTCGGAAACCTGACGTTGAGAGCTATCGATTGGTATATAAATGAGTCGATTCTGAGAGGGAAGGGGGGGGTCAGG
>Ga0307945_1000932_pt1 | contig 21909 bp, 21 predicted proteins | sample OrgLakmetagen228_FD_201818 | JGI IMG/M metagenome (GOLD analysis project Ga0307945, IMG submission 201818) | Saline water microbial communities from Organic Lake, Antarctica - #228 | ecosystem: Environmental > Aquatic > Non-marine Saline and Alkaline > Saline | place: Antarctica: Organic Lake...
TCATGCAGGTAGAGAGTCATGGGAGAGTCATGCAGGTAGAGAGTCATGCAGGTAGAGAGTCTTGCAGGTAGAGAGTCATGGGAGAGTCATGCAGGTAGAGAGTCATGCAGGTAGAGAGTCATGGGAGAGTCATGCAGGTAGAGAGTCATGCAAATAGAGAGTCATGGGAGAGTCATGCAGGTAGAGAGTCATGCAGGTAGAGAGTCATGGGAGGGCAGCTCAGGTGTAAACAGGCATGGGGTATTGGACTGTAAGCGACCACAAAGGTACATGCAGGCATGGGAAATGGGAACGTGAGCAACCTCAAGTGTGTGTGCAGGCATGGGAGATGGGAATGTAAGCATCAACAAAGGTGTATGCAGGCATAAGATATTGGAATGTGAGCAACCTCGAAGGTGTATGCAGGCATAAGATATTGAAATGTAAGCAACCACTAAGGTGTACGCAGGCAAAGGAGATTAGAAAGTAAGCGACCATTAAGATGTATGCAGGCATAAGATATTGAAATGTAAGCACCACCAGGGCAACCCCGGTTCTTAAAATCATCCTTCCTCCTTTGGCATGCTTTACCATTAAACGCTCAATCATATTGATTGCAAAAAGATGCCAGGGGCGTTGATCGTCGCAGATCCCACAAATAGCAAGTTAGTGGAGTTTTGTGCCGTGCCGTGCCGTATTGTGCGGTGCCTGTGTGTTTATTTACGAGCGCACTAACAGCAGAAATACAATTTGGCTACGTTTCAATGCAGATCCCACAAAAGTGAGCTCACGTGCAAAGAAGCGTGGTCTTCCACAAATGGGCACCTTGGGAGCAGGTATGCACGCCGTGTTGTTTCCTCAAGCCGAATTTTGAGCAGACTCAGTTGTACACATGAAGGGTATAAAGCTGCGTCGTTACTGGACTTTCGCAAATGGGCATCCTAGGAACAGGGACACGTGCTGTGCGTCACAGATAGTAAAGGGGGCTAAGATCATCGATATAGGGAGCAGGGACAAGTGCTTTGCATCTCAGATAGTAAAGGAGGCTAGGATCATCGATATAGGGAGCAGGGACACGTGCTTTGCATCTCAGACAGTAAAGGAGGCTAGGATCATCGATATAGGGAGCAGGGACACGTGCTTTGCATCTCAGATAGTAAAGGAGGCTAGGATCATCGATATTAGGAGCAGGGACACGTGCTTTGCTTCTCATATAGTAAAGGAGGCTAGGATCATCGATACTAGGAGCAGGGACAAGTGCTTTGCATCTCAGATAGGAAGGGCTACACAGTCACGAGATTTAGTGAAAGAAAAGAAAAACTACGCAGGCGGTGAAAACCACTCCCCACATTGATCAAGGAAAAGAAAGCCACTTTGGTACCGAGTCCAGCAGGAGAGGGTGCAGTTCTCCTAATTTTTGGACGCCACGTGTCAAACCAAATAAGAACCAGGTATTCGGAATCCTGGCGTTGAGAGCTATCCAACGTTATATGTATGGGTCCAATCGGGGGAGGGGGGGAGAGGGGGGGGGCGGAGTTTTTGGGACCCCCCCTCCAGAATTTTTCTGTCGACATTTTATATACCAGGGTATTCAAAACCCTCAGCTCAACGATTGGCATTTTCTTTGAGGAAATTGGTTGAGAGGGGGTTTCACGTCGGCCAGTTGAAGTTGTAGTTTCAAATGGAACAAGTGTCAGCATGAATGACCTTAAGTGCCCCTACTGCCCAGGGAGTTCAGCAATAGGTCAGCAACAGAGATGAGCATGCAGCAGCCTGCCACAAATTAGGGGGCAGCAGCAGTGCGTCGTGTGCGAGGCCGTGGTGAAGATGGGGTTCAACAGAAATGAGCATGCAGCAGCCTGCCACAAATTAGGGGCAGCAGCAGTGCGTCGTGTGCAAGGCCGTGGTGAAAATGGGTAGCATGCGAGAGCATGTGGGCTTGCACATCCTGCAAGGGCATGTGGGCGGTGGTGTATGCGGGTTCTGTGGCAGCACCTCATGCACTCCAGTAGTCCTCAACGCAGATGAGCAGGCAGGCCAGCCTGATGGCTGCCCTGCCTACACCAAGTTCCCCTCTGGGCCGTGCAAGAAGGACAGGGCAGTCTGCAACAACCACGTTGTGGAGTGCCCTGAGTGCAAGCTGGTAGTGTGGTCGTATGGCATGGCGGCACACTACTCAGCCAAGCACCCGCAGCAGCCTCAGCCCAAGCCCGCTGTCAAGGAGGGCAGCAAGGAGGCCAAGTACATGGCAAACTTGGCAAAGAGGGTGCAGCTCCCCTAGTGTTAAAAGGGAAATGGGGGCAGAACTGAACTGCCATCTGCTGAGCGACCGCTTCAAACTTGTTTTTGCCCCACAGTGTGGCAGGTTTTGATTTTTAGGTCTTCAATTGCATGCAGATGGACGCGGAATTTGAAAAGGAGCAGATTAGTACCACTTTTTTCCGGGTAGTGCCAGTGGTTGGGCCCCTGGGGGGGTCAGAGGGCTCCACCCCAGAAGTTACACGTGGCGTCCTTCAGAAAAAATTTTACCCTCCTGCGAGTACCATAAAACTCCTTTACCAGCAGACCAAAAAGACCCAGTCAGAAAGGTCCAAAGAAGGAGAAAAGAAGACTTTAGTGCTGAAGGGACAAAATAAATAGTGGCGCTGCGCTTGGGGACCCTAGGTCGTGCAACTCATCATCAGCAAGTCTTGTGTGAAAAGGCAGGGCAGGTGTGCAAACTTTCACAGCTACAAAGACCTTATGGGTGATGCAAGATGTCTGTTGGAACTTCCTGAATCCTGCCACTCTCAACCCCGGACAGCTCTTGCACCGAGCACACGTCATCACAACAACAAGTGGCCGGAATGCAATTGTGCTCCAGCGATGTTGTATTCAACTTCCTACTCATCGCGAAAATGCAACAACATGATTCCGCTCGGGAACCAGGCTTGCATTTTGCGGCATCGCCATTCGAGACGGGAAGGCCCAGTATGTTATAAAATTGTCTTCTTCTTTCCAGCTGTATATATTTTATATCAAGGAGCTCATGAAAAAAGTCCAGAATTGCAACCAGGGCACTGTTTTCAGAAAGCACCATCCTTCTCAGCATGAGCTTCTTACTCGATTTGGCGGTAAAAAGTTTTATGGAGAAAGGTCACAATTTCTAAGCAATAAATCAGTTTCTCTAGCAATCCATAAGCCCTAGACACTTCGTGTCCTAGGGTCCAAAAGAAAAAAAACGTGCAGCATGTCTGACGTCACAATGCTGCCTAACAATATAAATAACGCACATCCTTTATAGAGCCTGCACCCTTGCATTCCTATGTTCCTCTGCCCTTATGTAGTTTTCTTTGCCCGTCACGTGAAGAAGATTTCTGCCTTTATGTAGATTTCTTTGCCCGTTCACGTGAAACAGCCTTTTATGTAGTTTTCTTCACCAGTTCACATGAATAAGTCTTTATGTAGTTTTTTCCACCTGTTCACGTGAAAAAGCCCTTGATGTAGTTTTTTTCACCTGTTCACGTGAAGAACACCTCTGCCTTTATGTAGTTTTCTTGGCCCATTCACGTGAAAAAGCCTGTATGTAGTTTTCTTCACCCGTTCACGTGAAGAAGACCTCTGCCTTTATGTAATTTTCTTTTCCCGCACGTGAAACAGCCTTTTATGTAGTTTTCTTCACCTGTTCACGTGAAAAAGCCCTTGATGTAGTTTTTTTCACCTGTTCACGTGAAGAAGACCTCTTCCTTTATGTATTTTTCTTTGCCCATTCACGTGAAAAAGCCTGTATGTAGTTTTCTTCACCCGTTCACGTGAAGAAGACCTCTGCCTTTATGTAATTTTCTTTTCCCGTTCACGTGAAACAGCCTTTTATGTAGTTTTCTTCACCTGTTCACGTGAAAAAGCCCTTGATGTAGTTTTTTCACCTGTTCACGTGAAGAAGACCTCTGCCTTTATGTAGTTTTCTTTGCCCATTCACGTGAAAAAGCCTGTATGTAGTTTTCTTCACCCGTTCACGTGAAGAAGACCTCATTTATTCAGGTTGGTCTGCAATAAAGCGACTGCAGAGGATGCGATCAGCTGTGAGCTTTTGCAAATGGTGCCAAACAACTGCAGCAATAGGCGTGCGGCAGAAGAGAACAAATGTGTTTGTGTGCATGTGTGTGTGTTTGCGGTCTGTGTGTGTGTGTGTGTGTGTGTGTGTGTGTGTGAGAGAGAGAGAGTAGAATGTCCATGCAACCTATTGCTTCATGCAGCCTATTGCTGCATGCATCCTATTGCTGCATGCATCCTATTGCTGCATGCATCCTATTGCTGCATGCATCCTATTGCTTCATGCAACCTATTGCTGCATGCAACCTATTGCTTCATGCATCCTATTGCTGCATGCATCCTATTGCTTCATGCATCCTATTGCTTCATGCATCCTATTGCTGCATGCATCCTATTGCTGCATGCATCCTATTGCTTCATGCAACCTATTGCTTCATGCAACCTATTGCTTCATGCAACCTATTGCTTCATGCAACCTATTGCTTCATGCATCATATTGCTGCATGCATCCTATTGCTTCATGCATCCTATTGCTTCATGCATCCTATTGCTTCATGCAACCTATTGCTTCATGCAACCTATTGCTTCATGCATCCTATTGCTTCATGCATCCTATTGCTGCATGCATCCTATTGCTTCATGCAACCTATTGCTGCATGCATCCTATTGCTTCATGCATCCTATTGCTGCATGCATCCTATTGCTTCGTGCATCCTATTGCTGCATGCATCCTAATGCTGCATGCATCCTATTGCTTCATGCAACCTTTTGCTTCATGCATCCTATTGCTGCATGCATCCTATTGCTGCATGCATCATATTGCTTCATGCATCCTATTGCTGCATGCATCCTATTGCTTCATGCAACCTATTGCTGCATGCATCCTATTGCTGCATGCATCCTATTGCTTCATGCAACCTATTGCTTCATGCATCATATTGCTTCATGCATCCTATTGCTTCATGCATCATATTGCTGCATGCATCCTATTGCTTCATGCATCCTATTGCTGCATGCAACCTATTGCTGCATGCATCCTATTGCTTCATGCATCCTATTGCTGCATGCATCCTATTGCTGCATGCATCCTATTGCTGCATGCATCCTATTGCTTCGTGCATCCTATTGCTTCATGCATCCTATTGCTGCATGCATCCTATTGCTTCATGCATCCTATTGCTGCATGCATCCTATTGCTTCATGCATCCTATTGCTTCATGCATCCTATTGCTTCATGCATCCTAATGCTGCATGCATCCTATTGCTTCATGCAACCTATTGCTTCATGCAACCTATTGCTGCATGCATCCTATTGCTGCATGCATCCTATTGCTTCATGCATCCTATTGCTGCATGCATCCTATTGCTTCATGCATCCTATTGCTTCATGCATCCTATTGCTTCATGCATCCTATTGCTTCATGCATCCTATTGCTTCATGCAACCTATTGTTTCATGCATCCTATTGCTTCATGCATCCTATTGCTTCATACAACCTATTGCTTCATGCATCCGCCCCGGCCCATTCCAACAAGCGTTCATGTTTAGTGAGTGAAAAACTCACAGCCAAATGTCTGTTGGTTGCACACAAGCTGCTCATCACTATCCTGGTTTGTGCTTCAGCACCTGTACCAAAGCTTGCCCCACTCTTGGCCTGAACGGCACATAACAACTCTCGCACCATGCCAAACCCTCAAACCCTAAACCATGTTTCTGTGACTAATGAACTATGCTTGCACAAATTGTAACCAGTGTTTCATGTGCATGTGCACACGCGCGCGCATGCGCGCGCACACACACAAACAACACACACACACACACACACATCTCACTCCTCCGTTACAACAACTCCTCTGTGCCTCAGGAAATCACTACGCTGAGATACAGGTGAGACACGAGCTTAATATACAGCTGAGGTGAGATATTCAGGTCACCTTGCTGAGATACAGGTGAGATACAGGTGTGAGAATCTCACGGTGAGATACAGGTGTGAGAATCTCACGGTGAGACACAGGTGTGAGAATATCACGGTGAGACACAGGTGTGGGAATCTCACAGTGAGATACAGGTGTGAGAATCTCGAGGTGAGATACAGGTGTGGGAATCTCACAGTGAGACACAGGTGTGAGAATCTCACAGTGAGACACAGGTGTGAGAATCTTACGGTGAGACACAGGTGTTAGAATCTCACGGTGAGATACAGGCGTGGGAATCCCACGTTATAATACAGGTGTGAGAATCTCACGGTGAGACACAGGTGTTAGAATCTCACGGTGAGATACAGGTGTGGAAATCTCACAGTAAGGTACAGGGGTGAGAATCTCACGGTGAGATACAGGTGTGGGAATCTCACAGTGAGATACAGGTGTGAGAATCTCATGGTAAGATTTAGGTGTGAAAATCTCACGGTGAGATACAGGTGTGAGAATCTCATGGTAAGATACAGGTGTGGGAATCTCACGGTGAGATACAGGTGTAAAAATCTCAAGGTGAGATACAGGTGTGAGAATATCACGGTGAGACACAGGTCTGAGACACAGGTGACATGCAGGCCTCAGACACAGCTGAGATGGGATGGTTGGGTCTCTACGCTGAGATACAGGTGGAGTTAGATACAGGCCTGAGACACAACTGAAATGAGATGGTTGGATCTCTACGCTGAGATACAGGTCTGACATTTCTGGGACTGTCTCTGCCTCTGTTTCCACGCTCCTTCCACAACCTCACAACCATGGGAATCTAGCTGGGTGCTTCAAGTTAAGGAATGTGTACTGCAACTGCTGTCATTTGTAGGGTTGGCCAGAACCGTATATGCACAAACAAATATGACCATATGTATGGTGATTTTTCTGCCTAAAATACCGTATATACACCGTACATACGTATGCTATATGTATGGTTCTGGCCAACCCTAGTCAGTTGTACTGACTTCATGCCAACAGGCAATCTGTCATTAGGCCAATAGGCAATCTGTCATTTGTACTGACTTGAGGCCAATCTATCATTTGTAATGACTTTAGGCCAATAGGCTATCTGTCATTTGTACTGCCTTTATGCCAACAGGGGAATGCTGGCACTGGCACGCTGAAAAGCACACACCTGCTGCATGCTCTCCTGATTATAAATACAGCAATGCCAGTGTTTGTAACTGTTTGCTGCTCCATACAGCAGCAATCAATCACAAACACTGGCACTGCTGTTTTTGTAAGTGTTGGTGGGCGTGGGCGTGAAAAATGCTTGGTAGCAAAAAACTGTGTGAAGGTTGTTTTCAAGCAGCTTCCAATTGCCTGTAACACGGTGTGTTTTGGTGTTTGGTGAGCGTGTGTGTGTGTGCTTGTAAAATTGTTGGCTGCTTGAAATTGTGTGTAGGTGGTTTGCATGCAGCTTCCAATTGCCGTAACACGGTGTGTTTTGGTGTTTGGTGAGCGTGTGTGTGTAAATTTTGTTGGTTGTTTGAAAGCAGCTTCCAATTGCCTGTAACACGGTGTGTTTTGGTGTTTGGTGAGCGTGTGTGTGTGCTTGTAAAATTGTTGGCTGTTTGAAATTGTGTGTAGCTTGATTTCACGCAGCTTCCATTTGCCTGTAACACGGTGTGTTTTGGTGTTTGGTGAGCGTGTGTGTGTTTGTGTGTGTGTGTGTGGAATTTGTTGATTGTTTGAAACCGTGTGTAGGTGGTTTGCATGCAGCTTCCAATTGCCTGTAACACGGTGTGTTTTGGTGAGCGCAGGTGGTTGATGAAATCTTTGACTCCGCGGCAGCAAGGAAAATGGGCATAGACAACATTGGGCAGGTGGGAGGAAACATTACGTTTCACGAGCAAGTAGATCGTTGCCCTGATGGTTGTGGCAGTGGGGGCAGGTGACGTAGGGAAGGCGGGGAAAGGGTGGAGGAGGCAATGGGGGCAGGGGATGTAGGGAAGGGGGGAGGGTGCTCGATTTCTGAAGTGTCTCTTGCTTTAAATTGGCGTCTCTGTGAAAGCTGACGAGGAGAAGTGCTTTGCCTTCTAGCAGTGCTCAGGTTACTGAGCAGCTCCCTTTCATATGTAAGGCCTGTCAGAGCCGTATAAGCACACGTATACTACCGTACGTGTAGAAGGCTCTCTGCTAAAAATACCGTATCCTCGTCGTTTGGACGTATATGTCTGTATGGTTATGGCCAACTTTATACTTATGCCTATGGAGCTTTTCCCGCTTGGGCTCAAGCTTTTAGAAACTGCAGGGGGACACCAAATCTCGTCACCTACAGTCACACCAAATCTCATCACGTGTAGGCACACCAAATGTCATCACCTACAAGCACATCAAATCTCATCAGCTACGTGCACACCAAATATCATCACCTACAAGCTCACCAAATCTCATCACCTACAAGCACACCAAATGTCATCACCTACAAGCACACCAAATATCATCACTTACAAGCACACGAAATGTCATCACCTACAAGCACACCATATCTCATCACCTACAAGCTCACCAAATGTCATCACCTGTATGTGCACCAAATCTCATCACCTACAAGCACACCAAATGTCATCACCTACAAGCACACCAAATATCATCACGTATAGGCTCACCAAATCTCGTCACCTACAAGCACACCAAATGTCATCGCATACAGTCACACCAAATCTTATCACCTACAAGCTCACCAAATGTCATCACCTGTATGTGCACCAAATATCATCACCTGTAGGCACACCAAATGTCATCACCTACAAGCACACCAAATATCATCACTTACAAGCACACGAAATGTCGTCACCTGTATGTGCACCAAATCTCATCACCTACAAGCTCACCAAATGTGATCACCTGTATGTGCACCAAATCTCATCACCTGTAGGCACACCAAATGTCATCACCTACAAGCACACCAAATATCATCACGTATAGGCACACCAAATCTCGTCAACTACAAGCACATCAAATGTCAGCACTTAAAAAGCACACCAAATCTCATCACTTGTAGGCACACAAAATGCCATCACCTGTATGCACACTAAATGTCATCATCTACAGGCACACCAAATGTCATCGCATACAAGCACATCAAATCTCATCACCTACAAGCACACCAAATTTCATCACGTGTAGGAACACCAAATCTCGTCACCTACAAGCTCTCCAAATGTCATCACTTTCAAGCACACCAAATCTCATCACCTACAAGCACACCATATCATATCACCTACAAGCTCTCCAAATGTCATCACTTACAAGCGTACCAAATGTCATCGCCTGTATAGGCACACCAAATACCATCACCAACAAGCTTACCAAATGTCATCGCCTGTATAGGCACACCAAATCTCGTCGCCTGTATAGGCACACCAAATCTCATTGCATACAAGCACACCAAATGTCATCGCATACAGTCACACCAAATCTCATCGCATTCAGTCGCATCAAATCCCATCAGCTACGTGCACAGTAATTATCATATCAATTTAATACAGCAATACAGCAGCAGCAACTTTGCCTCATGCTACCACTTTCTGGTGGATGTCGGCATGTCAGTTTTTCTGCTGCGCAACACAACTCAAATACCAAAATGATATATCCTCATGCAGACTTGCATCACTGGCCTTTCCTTTTCCAACTAAACCACATCCGAATTAGGGTACAAAGGGCTCACTCTTTCTATTACAAGTGTGTTGCCTTTCCATGTACCAGGTTGTTTCCACAAGCTTGAGCTGCCAAAGCAATGCCTGCATTTCACTACAATGCCTGCATTCCACTACAATGCCTGCATTTCATTACAATGCCTGCACTTCTCTACAATGCCTGCATTCCACTACAATGCCTGACAACGCAGTTGTGCATTCAGGATGTACAAGCTCAATTGCATTTTACTACAATGCCTAACAACGCAGTTGTGCATTCAGGATGTACAAGCTCAATTGCAGATTTCACTACAACACCAAACAATGCAATTGTACATTATGATCCATGTACTTCAGCTTAACCTTCAAGTGCTGTTATGTCCTTTCTTTTAACAAGCTTGCACTTGTTTTGTAATAACATAATGCACAATATTACACAAACAGAAATGTGCAATACACAAAACACAAATCGCAAAACGCACACACACAACACACACACACACACACACACACACACACACACACACACACACACAACACAACACAACACAGGTGTGCATTATGATCCACAGCGGCAGCAGAGGGTTGGGCCACCAGGTGGGTTGTGTGTGTGCGTGTGTTTGTGTATGTTTGTGTATGTGTGTGTAATTGTGTGTGTGAATGAGACGGTCTGGCTTGTTATTGGAGACGAAAGGCGCAGCACCCTTTTGGTGTGTTGCACTTTGATCTGTGCATATGCCCATTTCCTTTCCATTGGTCCTTTTTATTCTTCCGTTCAGGTCGTCACGGAAGCGCTGGTAGCCTGTCTATTACGATGCTACTGACTCTTCGCTACTGACTCTTCACTACTCGTGTGTTCAGTATACCTGACCATCCTTTCCGTTTGCCCTTTTTTTTCTTTCGACCAGGTTGTCACGGAAGCGCTGGTAGCCTGTCAACTACGATGCTACTGACTCTTTGCTACTGACTCTTCACTACTCGTGTGTTCAGTACACCTGACCATCCTTTCCGTTTGCCCTTTTTATTCTTTCGTTCAGGTTGTCACGGAAGCGCTGGTAGCCTGTCTGTTACGATGCTACTGACTCTTCGCTACTGACTCTTCGCTACTCGTGTGTTCAGTATACCTGACCATCCTTTCCGTTTGCCCTTTTTATTCTTTCGTTCAGGTTGTCACGGTTGCGCTGGTAGCCTGTCTGTTACGATGCTACTGACTCTTCGCTACTGACTCTTCACTACTCGTGTGTTCAGTACACCTGACCATTCTTTCCATTGGTCCTTTTTATTCTTTTAACCAGGTTGCCACGGATGCGCTGGTAGCCATGGAACGCGCACAGGCCAGGGACAACATCAAAACAAATGACCGACAGGTGAGATAAAATGTGTGTGTGTGTGATTTGTGAATGTATATATTTTAAATGCTAAATCGGGATTTCAGTGCTGGTTGTATGTATAGGTATACCACATGCGCTAAGTACCCTAACAGCAGGAGATCCCAGGGAGTTTCTGTATCCTATCTGTTCACTCTTTGTTTGCCCTTTTGTGCAAAACTACTAGGTTCCGCCAGACTTGCTCTCGACTCTTTTCACTGAATATTTCGCCATCTCCTTTTGCCCTCCCCATAGCTCACACATATGCACGCATGCATACACACACATGAACGCTCACAAACACACACGTACATACATGCACAAACACACACGATCCTTATAAGGCACATGCCGGTAAAACCTCTGCTCCCCCAGCTTGCATGTTTGCAAATAAGCACATCCAGGGTCGTCCCATAACACATGCACGCGCGCACACACACACACACACAGACAGACAGACAAACACACACGCACGCACACGCACACACACACACACAAAGGCACAAATACCAACGGCACCATATCCTTTCTGCACGCAGCTTGCATGTGCGCACATCAACTCACAAGAAGGCCAGAACTACTTGAGCGCCATGGCATGCGCTGCTAACTACGCGTTTGTGAACAGGAGCAGCATGACGTTCCTTGTTCGCCAGGTAAGATCCTGCGCACAGTTCATATGTTTGTGTGCTGTGTGCTATCTATACAGTTATGAACAGGAGCAGCATGACGTTCCTTGTTCCCCTGGTGAGAGCCTGCGCACAGTTCATATGTTTGTGTGCTGCGTGCCATCCATACAGTTATGAATAGGAGCAGCTTGACGTTCCTTGTCCGCCAGGTGAGAGCGTGTGCATCATGGTGACGTATTTGTGTGCTGCGTGCCATCTATACAGTTATATACAGGAGCAGCATGACGTTCCTTGTCCGCCAGGCGAAAGCCTGCGCATCATGGTAACGTATTTGTGTGCTGCGTGCCATATGCATGCAATCATGCACAGGAGGAGTTTGACCCTCCTAGCGAGGCAAGTGAGTGTGAATGAGTGTTGGTGTTCTGTGCTGCGTGGGGAGGTGTGTGTCTTGACGAGTGAGATAAGCATGACGTGATCATCGTGGTCCAAATGCACCGGTGGGCCACGTGTCCCTTATCATCAAACAGTGCACCGGTGGGCCACGTGTCCACTTCTCTTATCAAACAATACACTGGTGGGCCACGTGTCCCTTATCATCAAACAGTGCACTGGTGGGCCACGTGTCCAATTCTTTTATCAAACACTGCACTGGTGGGTCACGTGTCCCTTGATATCAAACAGTGCACTGGTGGGCCACGTGTCCACTTCTCTTATCAAACAGTGCACTGGTGGGCCACGTGTTCCTTATTATCAAACAGTGCACTGGTGGGCCACGTGTCCACTTCTCTCATCAAACAGTGCGCTGGTACGTGTCCACTTCTCATCAACAAAATTATTTTTTATGAGTTCTTTGATAGCAGGCTTTCTGTAAGTTTCCGCTCAGATGCCCCAGAGGCATAAATAGCTTACCTGACCTTACCTCACGTGTCCATTGTGTGCCACATCCATGTGGTTGTGTGCCACATTCATGTGGTTGTGTGCCGCATCCATGTGGTTGTGTGCCACATCCATGTGGTTGTGTGCCGCATCCATGTGGTTGTGTGCCACATCCATGTGGTTGTGTGCCACGTCCATGTGGTTGTGTGCAACAGAAGTATAGAGTTTCCGGCAAGGGCAAGCGAGTTGAATCGGTGTCGTCTTTGTTTATGTGTGATGAACTGTGCCTGTCCATGAAAAAATGCGTGGCTGTGCCGCCCACTTGTCTGTGAATTAGCGTCGCTGTTCTGTGCTTGTGTGACTCGATTGTGTGTCACTGTTCTGTGTGCTTGTGTGTCACTGTTCTTTGTGTCGCTGTTCTGTGCTTGTATGACTCAATTGTGTGTCACTGTTCTGTGCTTGTGTGTCACTGTTCTGTGTGCTTGTGTGTCACTTTGTGCTGGGTTGTGAAAATTTTTCACGTTTGACTTCCCTCTTGGGTCGTTTTTCCTTGAGACATTCAGTTTGGCATGTGGTCAATCAATATGCACCAAGGGATGCTTCCTAACGCTTTCAAACGTGTGTTAATTTTGTGTGTGGTTATGCTAAATGTGCGTGGTTATGCTAGATTATGCTAAATGTGCGTGATTATGCTAAATGTGTGTGGTTATGCTAAATGTGCGTGGTTATGCTAAATATGTGTGTGGTTATGCTAAATTTGTGTGTGGTTATGCCAAGGGATGCTTCCTAACGCTTTCAAACGTGTGAGACATTTGTGACACGTTCTGATGAATTGTTCAGTTACCGATTGATTTGTGCTGAGTGATAGGGTTCTTCTCACTGCCGTGCTGAATTAATATCCTGACAAAGGCATCACTTTCCTGCCTAACACAAATATTTGAGCTTTGGTCTCGTTATAATGATAACAGCATGCTTCCTAATCCGTGATCCGACCCACCTACGTTGCTTTTTAAAAAAGTGAGGCCAGACCTATCAGCTAGCAGGAAAAATACGCGGGCAGTGAAACCCACATTTATGATATGGGAATTAGAAAGGTTGCCTTTGCTCTCTATTTATTGCTACGCACAAATATAGAGTGATTTAAAGATATATGATTTGCGCGCACATGTATTTAAAGTACTTTGAAGGTTTACTTATTGTGCGCGCATGCATGCAAAGTACTTTGGAAGGCTTGGCTTGGGACTGGCTCCTGATGAAAGGTGCTCCTTGCTTCAAAGCAGCATTCGCCCAGTAACCCTTTAACTCATCCCTGTTACCACACTTCCCTCTAAAACATTTTTGGACTCTGTCCGCTCTGCAGACCTTTGCCAGGATGTTATGATATATATTTCATAAAGGTATCATTTGATTCTTTATAGGTATCAATTGATCATGATTAATATGTCATAAAGGTATCATTTGATTCTTTATAGGTATCAAAGGATGTTATGATATATTTGTCATAAAGGTATCATTTGTTTCTTCATAGGTATCAATTGATCATGATATATATGTCATAAAGGTATCATTTGTTTCTTTATAGGTATCAATTGATCATGATATATATGTCATAAAGGTATCATTTGATTCTTTATAGGTATCAAAGGATGTTATGATATATATGTCATAAAGGTATCATTTGTTTCTTTATAGGTATCAATTGATCATGATATATATGTCATAAAGGTATCATTTGATTCTTTATAGGTATCAATTGATCAATCATGTCATAAAATTTACATCTGTCCGCCCTACAGACCTTTGCCAAGATGTTTTCACGCACCCCAGACGACCTCGACATGCACATCGTGTATGACGTCTCCCACAATATCGCCAAGGTACGTACAGAGTGACTGTACATCGCCAGAGTACGTACAGAGTTCACTGAGTTTACAGAGTAAGCCATCAGTCAAAACGATGATGTCTCTCACAACATCGCCAAGGTACGTACAGAGTTTACAGAGTAAGCCATCAGTCAAAACACAACAAAACACAACATCGCCAAGGTACGTACAGAGTTTACTGGATTTACAGAGTAAGCCATCAGTCAAAACGTGCGACTGCTAGGCTGCGTATGTAAAACATGTAAATATTGTGAAAATCGTTGTTGTAGTACCACACTTGTAGCAGTGACCTACAAAAGGTACGTACAGGGGTCCCACAGCTCCCTTGGGGTGTCAGACCCTACTGACCACCCTCTGACCAAACTGACCACCCACCGACCACCCACCAAACTGAAGCCACCCACTGAACTGAAACCACCCTCTGACCGAAAAGCAATTTCCCTCCGTGCATCACCTCTTCTCTGCGTAAAAGCAGCTTATCACCAAACCATTATGTTCTGATCCTAGCACTTCAATTGAATTGTTTTCGCTACGTATCAATATCTCTACATCTCGTAAGAAATCATTAATTCCTACGAAGGCGTTCCTAATCATAGTTTTATACAACTCATGTTACTCGGAAGTATTTAAAGATTGTGAGTTCATCCACCACAAAAAATAATCCTCTGCACGCCATCGTTGTGATCATATGCTTGCTATCTGCCATACAGTAGCCACCTACCATAGTGCTATCCGTACAGTAGTGTACAGTGCAGACTGTACAGCAGTGTACAGTGCAGACTGTACAGTACCATACAGCTGTACAGTAGTGTACAGTGCAGACTGTACAGTACCGTACAGCTGTACAGTAGATGAAGTACAGACTGTACAGCAGTGTACAGCTGTACAGCAGATTAAGTACAGATTGCACAGCAGTGTACAGCTGTACAGTAGCTACCGCCAACTGCATTGGCGTTGGCATTTCGTTAACATAGTGAATTTCCAATATGTCACATCCCAGTGCATGAGCCTTTGTGTAAAAAGAAAAACTGCAACAGCTCCGAAATATCACATCCCAGTGCATGGCTGTGCAACAATATTCCAGTATACATATCCCAGTGCATGGCTGTGCAACGATTTTTCAATAGATCAATAGATCATATCCCAGTTCATGGCGCCGCAGATCATATCCCAGTGCATGATTCTGCAACAATATTTTAGTAGAACAGTACACACATCCCAGTGCATGGCTGTGCAACGATGTTCCAATAGATCAATAGATCATATCCCAGTTCATGGCGCCGCAACAATTGTCCAACACATCACAGCTCAGTGCAAGATCCTTCGTGTTAAAAAGGACTGCAACAATTTTCTCTTTTCTCGGGCTTACGTTTAATTAGGGCATCTCGCCGACACCAATTTGATCTTAAGACACCAATTTGATCTTATGACTATTGAAAGAGACAGGTTTGGTCAAAGATGGGCACACAAAAAATCCTTAAGAGTAGTCACAATAATTCTCCTCTCTCACTCTCAACTCTCTCTGTGTGTATATATGTGTATATGTGCGTCTTTCTCTCTCCCACACACACACACACATAACACACACATGCATACACGCATGCTCACAAAACTACATACAAATATTCATACACACACATATATTCATACACAAAGAAACGCACGGCACACACGCAGCTACCTGTGCATATAGATTGTCATGACGTCATGACTGGATGCAGCTGCGTGGCTTAAAAATAATTTCCAAGCCAAATAAGTTTACCACTAGGACAACCTTTGTCTTTCTCCTATTTCTGCTTACATCCAGCGTTCAGTTGCATGTCCTTGCCCAGGTCAGTTGTTTACAATCCTTATTACAATCCTTTTTGAACGCACAGGTGGAGGAGCACATGGTTGATGGGGAGCTGAAGAAGCTGCTGGTTCATCGGAAGGGGAGTACCCGTGCCTTTCCTCCTCACCATCCATTGATTCCTGGTGTGTATGTGCGTTTTGCGTGGGTGAATGTGGGTGTGTGCCCCTATGTGTGTGTCTGTGTGTGTGCACATGTGCGTGTGTATCTATCTAATCGTGTGTCTCTATCTATGCGTGTGTCTCTATCTATGGGAGTGCCAAGCATCCTGCGCATTATTCGCGAAATGCAAACCTTTATGGTGTGCTTAGATGGACTCCTGACGTGTCTGTCCGAGCTCCCAACCAGTAATAAGACACCGCATTTTTCTGCGTTGTAGATGTCATGACTGCCTAGTATAGCATGCAGATTGATGAAGCATTCACTGTACATCGTCTTACTGAATAGGTTACTATGTATAACCTATGATGATTACTATGTATAATGCCTAGTAATCAGACACCGCATCTTTCCAGGCATTTTTCTTTGTTGCAGATGTCACTACTTCCTAGTACATCAGAGGTAATAGACACACTCAATTCTGGCTTCTCTTTCAATCAGTGTGTGTATGTGTGTGTGCGTGCAGTTGATTACCAATTCACTGGCCAGCCTGTGCTGATCGGAGGCACGATGGGCACCTGCAGCTATGTGCTCACTGGCACGCAAAAAGGCTTCGAGGAGACGTTTGGCAGGTAGGGGAATAAGGATTCATGTACAAGATTTAAAAAATTAGTGCACAGTGGCAGCTGTGTGCTCACTGGCACGCAAAGGTGCATTGAGGGAATGTTTGGCAGGTTGGGAAACAAGGAATTGTGCACAAGATGAAAAGTAGCGCATGATGGCAGCTGTGTGCTCACTGTCACGCAGAAGGGAGTTGAGGAAATGTTTGGCTGGCAGATAGGGGAATAAGGATTCATGTACAAGATTAAAAAGAGCAGTGCACAGTGGCAGCTGTGTGCTCACTGGCACGCAAAAGGGCATTGAGGGAATGTTTGGCAGGTTGGGAAACAAGGAATTGTGCACAAAATGAAAAGTAGCGCATGATGGCAGCTGTGTGCTCACTATCACGCGAAAGGGATTTAAGGAGATGTTTGGCTGGCAGATAGCGGAATGAGGATTCATGTACAAGATTAAAGAGAGCAGTGCACGATGGCGGCTGTGTGCTCACTGGCACACGAAAGGGCATTGAGGGAGTGTTTGGCAGGTTGGGAAACAAGGAATTGTGCACAAGATGAAAAGTAGCGCATGATGGCGGCAGTGTGCTTACAATCACGCGTCGAGGAAATGTCTGGCAGGTAGGGTGCAGGAATGGCAGGAGGGAGAATAAGAATCGTTTGCGACATGAAACAGAGCTTTGAGGAGACGTTTGGTAGGCAGGGTGCAGGATGCAGGAGAATAAAGATTGTTTGCAAGATAGAAGAAATCCTGAGCTCAGAGTTTGAGCTTTGAGGAGACGTTTGGTAGGCAGGGTGCAGCGTGCAGAAGATTAAAGATTGTTTGCAAAATAGAAGAAATTATGAGAGTGCGCGTTTGGTAGGCAGGGTGAAGCATGCAGGGGGTCTGCACCACAGAATTTGTGATGCGAGTGCACCACAGAATTTATGATGCGAGTGCACCACAGAATTTGTGATGCGAGTGCACCACAGAAACTGTGATGCGACACTCAGGAAAAACCACACCGCTTTTTACACAGGCCATCGTTTGGCCCCATTCAAATTTAATTTGACGCGTATAGATTCCCAGCAACGCTGAGAGGAAAAACTGGGCTGAAACGCGCCGCAGCAAATTTTTCTCTTTTTCCCCTGTTCCTTGAGTGAGTGCCTTCCACTCGCCGGCATTCCCAGTACCCCTGCCCCAAATCTGACATTGCAGCATTGTTACATAACATTAAAAATGCTTATATTTTAAAGCACAGGTCGATCGGGGCAACCTCAGAAATGCACCTTTTTCCTGCCAAAGTGGGTGCAAAATACGCAGCGGGCCCACAGAACCCCCCAGAATGCCAAATTTCCAGCAAATGTCAATGATTTGGATATAACATCAAGTATTTAGCATTCAGATGAGGAATAGGGGGCTTTGAATTGGGTGGAGAGCTAAGTGAGACTGGTAGGGTGGGTTTTTCACGGGGACAACCAGTGTGCAGGGTGCCTAGACATAAAGGAGGAGGTTGTGCACAAAATTTAGAGCAGCGCACAATGAATGGGGCGATGGGCACATACAGGCATTGCAAACTGGCAGGTAGACTTGTTTAACAAGCAAATGGGGAGGGTGCTTGTGGAAAGGAATTAGTAAAACGGGCAATGATTCCATTCCCTTGTCCAATAAGCAAGTGGATAGGGTGCGTGGGGGCGTAATTGGAGCTCCGAGCATCGTTTTTGCTCCCACCATCTATTAATGAAGGGAGATTTTGAGGGTGCTTCTTTAATCGAGGTGGTGTTTTTATTATCAAAGGAGTCAGTAGGTGGCTAAAAAGCTGGTCTGGATCTAGTTCCGGGGTCAGACGTTTTAACTCACTAAATCTCGATTATGGTCTGGTCTGGATCTAGTTCCGGGGTCAGACGTTTTAACTCGCTAAAGCTTGAGTATGGTCTGGTCTGGATCTAGTTCCGGGGTCAGACGTGGCACTGCGAGGCAAGGAAGGTCAGCTGAAGCAAAGGTGTTATTGTTTAACACACACATGCACACACTCATGCACACGCACACACGCACACACACATACACACATGCCCGCGCACACACACACACACACACACACACACACACACACAACACGCACTGTGTAGTACGTGCCATGGCGCTGGCCGGGCGCGTAGCCGCAACAGCTCAAGGAACAAACTGGAGTACCAAGACGTGTTGGATGCGCTGAAGGTGAGTACCAAGACGTGTTTGTTGGATGCGCTGAAGGTGAGTATCAAGACGTGTTTGTTGGATGCGCTGAAGGTGAGTATTAAGACGTGTTAGATGCGCTGAAGGTGAGTATTAAGACGTGTTTGTTGGATGCGCTGAAGGTGAGTACCAAGACGTGTTTGTTGGATGCGCTGAAGGTGAGTTTAAAGACAAAAGGATATATTTGTGAGAAAGGATTGTGCTTCCCACGAGGGCTTGAGGACTCAGCATATGCTTAGAGCAGTCACAGGGTAGGGCTGGCCCACAGCTCTGAGTTGTTGAAAGCTCTTGATTAACTACAAATCAGCTGCCTTGTTGCTTGCCGCTTTCTCTCTCGCTCCTCGACAACCACGAAAAGCAAGCTCTTCTACTGATCCATCACACGGATGTAGAACAAAAGCAGCAAGAAGGAAAACCAGAAAGCAAACTGTGTTCGTTTGCACCCCCATTTGGTTGCATGTTGTGCATGCCACGTAATCTCCTTGCATGAGAAAGAAGGGTAAAAACGCCTTGCATAGCTAATTACAGTGGATTGCAAGAGTGTGACTGTATGGCATTACTGGTAGATACAAAATGATGTAGCGATATACGCGGACATAGGGCTTAACTTTCCTCTTCCCTTTGTTTTCCTTTCAGGCAAAGGGCATAGCAATTCGAGTGGCCTCCCCTAAGCTGGTCATGGAGGAGGCGCCGGAAAGCTACAAGGTGTGCTCTGTGCATACAGTTCTGGACTGTGGCTGCTTTTGTCGACTGCATTACGTGCGGTAGTGACTGCATTACGTGCACTGTCAGTCTTTTTTTCCGTGGGCTTTTTTGGGTGGAGGCTCCTAGAAAACAAACTACGCAGGCAGTGAAAGCCACTCCCCACATTAATTAAGGAAAAGGAGAGGCTCCTAGAGTAAACTCAAGTGCTGCGCATTGCTATTGGTTAGATTTACGCTGACCTTTGCTGCACATACCTTACTTAATACCTGTGTCACTTTTTTTGCAATGTAGGATGTGAGCGAGGTAGTCGACACATGCCACATTGCGGGCATTTCAAAGAAATGCGTGAAGCTGCGACCTATCGCCGTCATCAAAGGTTGAACCTTCTCCTCATTCATGCGACTTTTGTAACCACTATCCTCCCTGCTTTTTGTGCGCATTAATCTAACTAGCGCTTGAGCTAAACGCGACACCACGGCCAGAGTGCTTTTCCAGGCTGTAAAAGAGCGCCTAGCAGTCACACTTTTTGATTGATGGCTTACTCTGTAAACTCTCTGTAATTTTTTGTAAAAGAGCGCCTAGCACTCACACTTTTAAATTGATGGCTTATTGTCGAACCTCTGTAAAGGAGTGCAAGCGATGATCACAATGGTTACAATGGTTACAATGGGGGGTCGTGACCTTCAGTCAGGTTGTTTGGCTGATCGGCTGCTGACTGGTCTCGGCCAGCCACAAATAAATCCATAAGCTCAGAAAGAAAGAGAAAAGGTCTATTAGTGTTCTGCTGAGAAAGGAAATCATTAACAAGCGATGATCACACCCCGAACATGGATTAGAGCTCCAAAGACAATGCTGGCAGATAGCAGAGCACTCATATCACCAAGCAGATTTGAACCCACGACTCTGAGGAGTTTTGTCTGACCACAGACCACTAGGCTTACAGGGCAGCTGCCCACTAACCGCCCTTCACTGGCACACCGGCCCTGTATCTTATTTCGTGATTTTTGTGCATCAAGCTTCACTTGTTGCTGCCTTGAAATGCTGGACAACAAATTTGTGCTGTACTCATTGTACATTACCTCAACGAGAGACTCTCCTTGGGGTGCGGTTTCTTTTCAAAAGTAATGTTCTTTGCGATCAAGGAATTAGCAGGTCGTTTTGACAAGGTCTGTTCAATGAGCCAGAGAAATCAACAGGTTGGTGCTAAGTCTTCTTGTACTTCAAAGTATCAGCAATTTGATCTGACCGCTCTGGCAAAGAAGATTGTGAGCTACAAACTGCCTTTTTTAAGGAATGAAACAGCACGCAGGTGGTGTGATTGAAAAGAAAAGAAAAATTATGCAGGCAGTGAGCAAAGCCACTCCCCACATAAATTAAGGAAAAGGGGCCACTTTGGTACCGAGTACCGTAAAGCTCCTCCACCGCGAAAAGGAAAGGAAAATCCAATGGGGATCAAGAGGGTCATTCGTTGCAGGCTTGGCCTGAAACCGGCTCCTGATGAGAGTTGATAACAGTACTGGAAAGGGCACGTCTGGTATGGACAAGTTTAGCAGCAAAGTTCACAGAGTGTGCACATGGAGCTTGGAGGCAAGCTTCTTAACTCTTTGAGAATCGAGACCCAGTTCCTTGAAAGGCTTAAGAGTGTGAGTACTGTAGATGGTGCCGCCCACACCCAAAAGGATGATGTGGAGAGTAACGGAGGCTCCTTGGAGAATGTTGCAAAGGTCTTTGTGCTGCTCCTTTGCGGCGTTCAGCTGGTTCTGAGGTCTGGTGTCCTCACAGTACTTGATCTCGACAAGGTGGATGTCACGCCGAGGTTTGCTGAGGTCTTTAAATCGGTGCTGTCTGGGGTTGGTGGCTTTACTGGAGGCTGGCGGTGCTGCTGGGCTGCTCCCAGACTCCCTCAATTGCCCCCTGCCACTTCAAAGAACCCACCCCCCTACATTAGTTTGTTGTTTTTGTGTTTTTGCAGCGATGGGAGTAGCCAGCACAAAATCTGGGCGGCTGGATGTAAATCTGTCTTTATCTGGGAAGCGGGGTGGGAAGAGCCATTTGGGAACAA
>Ga0307945_1000934_pt1:0-15000 | contig 21894 bp, 23 predicted proteins | sample OrgLakmetagen228_FD_201818 | JGI IMG/M metagenome (GOLD analysis project Ga0307945, IMG submission 201818) | Saline water microbial communities from Organic Lake, Antarctica - #228 | ecosystem: Environmental > Aquatic > Non-marine Saline and Alkaline > Saline | place: Antarctica: Organic...
TGTGTGTGTGTGTGTGTGTGTGTGTGTGTGTGTGTGTGTGTGTGTGTGTGTTTGTGTGTGTGTGTGTGTATGTGTGTGTCACCTCCAAGGCGTCTTTGCGGTGTGCCGAGGACACTGCAATGATGATGCTGGGTTCCATGACGCCCACCCGGCCCACTCTGTGTGCTAGGGCAACCTTGACAACGTTCCATTTGGCAGCAACTGCCTGTCCAACATCCTGCATTTTTCTAACAGCCATGGGCTCGTACGCTTCATATTCCAAACGCAGCACGCCCTTTCCCTGGAAACTATTCCTTGTCACGCCAGTGAATGTGCTGATCGCGCCTGCCGTGGGGTCGTTGACGAAGTCCGTGTACCTGCTCGTTTGCAAGGCTTCGCCTGAGATCTCGACGAGAAGGGTCTCTTGCATTGAAAAATTAAATTAAATGAAATTCAATTATTGTAAAAAAATTCTTCCGCTTTAATCCTGATCCGGGCAGCAATGCTGGAATCCTAGCACGCTATATGAAGAGGAGCTATGTATGGAGAGACACACAAAATTGTGTCGGGTGAGCTGAGCCTTTGATGATGGGGCTTGTGACTCAGTACGAGCTGATCATGTCGTCTTGATTTGGGGCAACAAATGGCATGTGGCCTGAACAAGCACACGGAAAAAGAAGCAATTCAATAATTATTGAGTGCTTAACTGTTCCTAATTACGTGTGGCATGGCTATTTCGTAGCTTCATATGGTGGAGGGCCTGTTGATATATACATGGATAGGGAAAACATCAGGCACGCCAGGGCACGCATTCAATTTCTGATGGCATCTTCCTAAAACAAGCAACACACACACAAGCTCAAGCCCGTGCCAAAGCATGCAAGCGAACAGCTGTTTTTGGACCTGACAAAAAATGCTTTACCGCATTGCATATGACAAGGGGCTGCAAATAAATAATGAGCAGTCACGGCTCACCTTTGTGCGGTCTTTGTTTAGGATCAGCGCAAAAGGGTCCACAACAATCCTCTTTCAGTTTCAGCAGAGGTAATTTACAAAACCTCGGATTCACAATATGCTTATGCTAAACGACATACATAGCAATTTGTTTGCATAGGCCAAAGACGCATGACAGTCAGAGCAAACACTCACCAGATCCATGAATAATATTGTACATGGTCAGGAATGCCGACGCTTGTGGGCCACCTGCGTGTGCCATAAGAAAGAGCGATCGAGCTGTACAAAAGCGAACAAAGAAACACGCTTAGGAGGACTTACTTGTACCCTCCCTTTTCCGAACCAAAAAATGGTTCCAACCTAGGGCTTCACTCCGACGTAACGAGCAAGAGGAAGGTGCACGATAGTGAGTGGAAGGAGTTCCACCTACCAAGCTTCTTGCCATCGATGTCAGTGACACAGAAACGGTAGAGCGGTCCTAGGCTGAAATCATATTCCTGTGAGATCAAAGTGCATAATATGGAGCAATACAAGCCAGAACAACTTGTCGGTGAATGGAAATCGGGAGTGTGGAATTGCAGCACGAAGCATGGCGGACAAAAAGCGGGGGTGGCTCACAGCAATGTGGTGTAAATATATGGCAGGAAGGATTAGAGTTTGGAATAGCTTAGGAATTAATAAACAACTTGAGCTCTGCAGATTAGTGGGAATGCTTCTCTTGTTACACAGGGTGCCGTAGCAAAGGCCTCACACTAGGTAATGGGTACCTCACCTGAGGTGGGGCGTGCTCATTATGTGGAGACGGCTGTGGCTGGCAGCTTATGCATTCCTGTACCACCTTCAGAAAGCGAAAGTAAGAGAGTGTGTGTGTACATTTGTATCTGGCCGTGTGTATGTTTGATGCATATATTGTAGAATCCACACCGAAGTACACACATGCGCACACGCGCAAACACACAAACACATAAACACACACACCTACACACCTGAGGAGGAGAGTCTGAACCAACGATCTGTGCTTGCTGCACGATGATGCCGCTGGATGTGATGAGGCTTGTCAGCTCAAAAAAGAAACCTGCCACCCAAGCACAATTAACGCCAGGGTCTTGTGGTAAGTTTTTGCAATCATCTCAAGCAAACAGATCAGGCTGGACTGCCAATAATTTTCCTATCAATGCGACTCATGCGATGTACTCAACCACCTAGTACGGCAAAGCAAGGCAAAGCAAACGAGCCAGCACGAAACGATGAAGGATTTAACTGATTGGAAATACCGACCTTCTTTTAAGACGGATCCATACCTGCATAGCAAAAACAAAAGGACAACAACACAAAGATGAGCACAGGAAAGATAGTGAACACCATCCATAGTGTGCGCCCATACATTTCAGTTCGGAGCTATGAAAATATTAAAAACAACAAGGGGTGTGATCCTACGGATCACTAAAAAAGGGGCGGTGCCTGTGCTGCACCTTGCATTGAAAATTGTACATAATGTAGTTAGAGAGATTCAGGGGGGGCTGCGCCCTCCCTGCACCCCCCCGCTCTTGCGTTTGCACAGTCCCTGTCATACCAGACCATGTCTGAAGCTGTGTGTCATGTGCAGCGAGCAATTCAGGGGGGCTGCATTCCTTCTGAACTGCTCTGTGCAACCATTTCTGAGCCATTCTGGTCTTTGCAACCTGCAACGCATAGCGGCATTGAAATGGGTTGACAATTCAGGGGGGCTTGCGCACCCGCTGCACCCCCCCTCTCTTGCACCTGAGCTCCATACGGTTGTTCAAAGCCACCACCTCTGGATGGGCTGCTGCTTCCTGTGCCTGCTGAGTGCCATTGCCAGGCTGAGACTGTTGCTCCAAGTGCTGTGCCAAGTGCTGGACGCGGGTCCTCTCCCGGGCCCTCGCTCGCCTGTCCTCCCGAGCGCTGTGAAGCTGCTGCCGTCTCTCTCTGCTCTGCTGCTGCAAACCCTGCTAGCGTGTTGGGATCGGTCGGCCTTCTACCACACTCAATGACACCACTGCTCAGACGAAGGGCTAAGAATATGATGGAACACATTTTGACACCCAATTGCATCCAGGGGGGAATTGTGACACGCGACCCCTTGGGAGTCGAGCATGGAGGGGGGTTTGACAAGGATATTCCGGAATCAGCGCATAATTGGCTATTGTTTCATACAATTTTTACACAGAAAGATTGCCTGGCTGGCTCAACGCTCTATTCTTCTGCCACGTTGCGGGGTGAACATAAAGGAACTACGCCCAGGGGGGCTCCGCCCCACAAAATACGCCACTGACTAAATGGGCGTTTAATGTCTAATGTGCGGCACAAAGCAGTATGATGTAGGGCATAGTAAAATAACTCTTGCACCTTGGTGCACACAAGGATCCATTATATCCTCTACTTACTTGTGCAGCCAACTTGCAGATTATACTGACACAGAAAGGATTTAAACGTTTGTCAACACATTGTTTCACACATGTTTATTCAATCACTGATTACTTCCTACGAGCCTTAGACAGGATTTGCTGGCAAGAGATGCTTTGACAACCTATGAAGTATGTCCCGGGAGAAGAATCCGAGCACACTACTTATTCAATATGAGAAGTGGGCTGAAAAGCTGGCCGCTGGTCACAAGCAACATCTAGGAGCTCTAGCTTACCGCTCTGTGAGTTTTGGGTCTCCACGGACAGTAATGATGCTGTAGGTGTCGTGCGTGACGTTTGATATGCTGACATTTGCGCTGGCCCATGTCTGCATGCGATAACATGGATGATGGAACATGCATGGGTGCGCGATGACATGATGGAACATGCATGGGTGCACGATGACATGATGGAGCATGCACGGGAGTGCCAAGAAAGTCTGCATGCCATGCAAGGACTGGAAAAGGCAAGCCTTATTTAATCTTTCATAGTCTACTAAGCCCCTCCATGCATTGTGTGTAACTTTTTGGCCACAGCAACTCATGTCCAGCAGCTAGCTAGTGGTATGTCTTTCAACTTTGAACTTGGTACTGCAAGTTTGTTATAGGTAACCCTCTCATAATTTTACCTACAGCTTCGGGAGATTTGCAAAAAAGCAGGATTGCGTTGATTAAAACTGGCGTTGTAACTCCTTATTCTTCTAGTCATGCGCACAAAAGCACAAGCACTACCAACACGCACAGCCTACGTATACCTAGGTCTCAATTGATCAAGAATTCACACCTGGGGCGCCTGAATCCGGGGCTTGCAGTAAAGAACAAAGGACTGAAGGGCGTCTTGCAACAGAGCAGCTGCTTCATCGGACAACTGGAGCAGCAAAACGTGATAGCGAGGAACCGTCATTTGGAGTTGGCAGAAATAAGCGCCATTAGCTCTGCTCAGTCTCCAGCTTTATGCAGCGATTTTATTGTTGTTCTATCTCAACCAGCACAGATCGCTGCATCAGCAATCACCTTTTGACCTCTTATGTCAGTCAGCCAGTACTCACTGTGAACAATTGGGTGGGTGTAAGCATTGTTGTGTGCACTTTGTACAAAGGCCTCCAGGAGTGTGAGTTCAACACAATCCTGTGTGTCTACAACAATTGCTTTTTGCCTCCAAAATGTAAGCAGCGAGCAGTTTGTGTCGAGCTTCCAGACAGAAAGATCAGCAGCATTCAGAGCAACTTGGGTCGGCCTTAAATACCTTCTTCTACAAAAACACTAACAGAAACTTAAACCCAAACTCATGGTTGTATAACGCGCACTCTGCATAGCTTACGCCCTGCCAGCTCTAAAGACGGGAGCATGATATATTTGAGGACAGGCATGAGCACAGACAGGCAGGAACTTGGTCCTCTTTAACTTTGACATGATGCGCAACTGACTTGTGGGCCATCTCATCCTTGGTGCTGATTACTGCGTGCCTCACACAGGTCTCGGTCCCTGTAAAAGTACACGATGTTTATGCAAAGTTCCTTATTTCCTTACTCATAATTTAAACTACTATTTGTCTGTAGGGAACGCCACCTTCACTCAGCAAGTGTAACAACTTCTATACTCGTTTGACCCTGTGCCTCTTTGATAGCTGAGATGCCAATGCAATCTTAATTTGTGTGCCTGACTGATGAAAGGGGTAGGAGAGCAAAGCATATGGGATGGAAGCAAATTCACCCGTTCACCCACCACTCAGAACCCATGCAATTGTCCGCAGGAGACCCCCGTAATCGCCAACATCCACAGTAACCTTTGTGTACTGCGTTTTACGGAGTTTTCCGGCAAGTAGCAACATTGTTGACATGCTTATGAACAGTGGATTGGACCAACGTCATAGGTGCAATGCTAGTGCGAGATAGTTGAATGGCTGGACAAAACTGTGCCGTCCGGCAAAACACGAAAGCCTCACCTTGCCGCTATTATCAAACGACACCCAGCACCTGGAAGGGAAAAACAACTTTTAAAGCTTCCCCCTCTTTCCCTCTTCTCTTGCCATTCGCAAAAGTAGTATGGCACGTGTTGCGCACAGTGTGTGTGTGTGTGTGTGTGTGTGTGTGTGTGTGTGTGTGTGTGCGCGTGCATAGTCTGCAAGCCCTTGCATTTGTGAGTTGGCGCATTCAAACTGTACCACCATGCACAAACACACAAAACTACGCACGGAATGCACACTCCGCCGTAGGCGTCCATGTCTTCATCAGTTGAAGGGTAGGGCGATGCCTGAACTGGCGCAAGCAAGGATTTCCTGCATCTGCGTACACAAAGATGTCCGCTGCCTCGGATGCTCATTCTACAGTGCTACAGTGCAGTGCTACTTGTATTTGTGCAACACAACAGGTGATGCGTGTCACATTAGGTAATGCACGTCACATTAGGTAATGCGTGCAACATAATACGCACTTCACTAGTAGGATCTTATGCGTGAATGCGGTGATTGAGAGGTAAAGGCTCATACTGCATATCGAAGCATTGCCCGCACATGGAGCGCATACACCAGTGGTATGAAGTACAGCACCGTGTACAAGCCACAGACATCGTGCAGATGCATTGACAAACACACATTTGGCACATGCAACGTACTCTATTCTGCCGGGCACTGGTCTGGACATGACAGGGGCTCTTATTAGGGTTCTAACTGCCCCTACATGCAACCCCTCTGGAACTATAGAAGGCTTGTTCCTGATCAGCAGCATTTAAACCACAAAAATTTACGTCACATCAATTAATTCAAATTTTAGATAGAATAAACATGCTTCTCCACAAATCCGGCGCTCCAAAGAGTACGAATGACACACGAACCATCGGGAAGTGTCTTTGGTTATACAAATTTCGACAATTTTGGAGGCGACTGTGTCACGAAAAAACATGAGACAGGGGTTTGAAGTCAAATATCCAAACTGCAAAACAGAAAATCACACAGCATCTATCGACAGCTTAATGTTCATTGCTGCCAGCTCGGTTGCCAGGTACTTGAACACGTATGGCATTGCCACGCGGCTGATGTGATGGCTGCTGTTGTCGCACACCGGGCATACCACGCGCCCAGCCATGCCGCCCCCACCCTCCGCAGCCATCGCTGCCATGGCGGCTGTGGCTACGGGGCCTAGCCCGGTAGCCATGGCATTGGCAGCAGCATGTGGCTTGTTGAGGGGAGCTACGAGGGATCCACATTTGCCGCACACGTCCATGACACTGCGATAAGGTTGACGGTAGACCAAGCACATTTGCAAGCAGGGGTGCAGGCATCGGTGAAAAAGCAAGCAAACACATAACTCGGCTATAAAATAAAAGATGAGAGACCAGAGGGGTGGTCGATTTTGCACACGTTCCCAGAACAAAAACACATAAAAAATGGTGTACCTGTAGTCCGAGCATGAATGCAAGCGGTCATGCAGCAAATAGGCTGCCCCGTGCGCAAGCAAGGAGTCGCGCTCCATCTCTCCAAACCTGCACAAGTTGTGTGTGCGTGTGTGTGTGTGTGTGTGCAATTTTGGGTGCGCGCGTGCTTGTATGTACGAGCATGTAAATATTCACATGCTCCACAGATACACAGGACCGGAAGCAAGGCAAGGAGTTACACCTTTCAAGCAATCAATTCATTGTACATTAAAGCGCCGCTCAATACTTTCCACCCCAAAAGCATGTCACAACTTCTTACCTAATGCCTCCTCCAAACTTCCTTCCTTTGATTGGTTGCTTAGTGAGGTTGTTCACTGCACCAGTTGAGCGTACCTACGAAGGGAAAGGCAAATTGAGAACACGGTTGTTCAGACCCGGAGGGTTCGGTCAAAATTCGGGTTTGCGAACTTGCAGGCATTTTGACTCTAAAATGCCGTTCGCGAGCTACTCAAGGTCGTCGAACTTAAAAGACTTTTTTCAATCTTTGGGTCCAAATTTGCAGCCCAAAATGCAGGAAAGAGCCTTAGAAGGCCGTCAAACGTTTTTGCACTGATTAATTATAATGTATTACATATAGGTATTTAAAACAAAACAAGCATGTTTTGGACGAGTATGACCACGAATACCGTACAGACTTTATATCACCGCGCAAAAATATCGTTTTTTGCCCTGCGGGGTAACTGCGCGCACAAAAAATATCTATTTATTTTGGGGGTGCGGGATTGAAAACGGGGATTTTTGGCGTATTTTGGAGCCTGTCAGGCGAAAATCCCTGTGCGGGGTTGGTGTAAATTAAATATTTCCAGGGTGCGGGGTTGATGCGGGAGTGTGAAACTAAAATATTTTTTGGGGCTGCGGACTGAACCCAAGTCTGTAAGGTACCAGCAAAATCCTCCATTTTCGAAATTGCACATCGAACTGCTCAAACAGTTCGAGAGTTCTAGAGCTTTCACAAACTTTATCAAAACCTTGCTCCCAAAAAAACGAACTGAGCAACCCTGGGTGGGTTCCATTGCTACCAAGCATGGCACAGAATACTTGAGATTACTTCACAAGACATTGGACAAAGATTTGGGGAACTCCTTAGAGGTGAAACTTAACGCCATCAGCAGATCCACCTTCCCCAGACAGCACCGACCCAAAGATCTCAGTAGTCTTCAATGTGACGTCCACCTCATTGAGAACAAGTACTGTGAGGAAACTAGACCTCAGAACCAGCTGAGCGCCGCGCAGGAACAGTATAATGCCTCTGCACCGTTTTCTCCACACCATCTTTTTGGGAGTGGGTGGCACCATCTACAACAATCACACTGGAATTTTTCAAGGAGCTGGATCTTGACTCTCAAAGAGCTAAGAAACCTTTTTCCAAGCATCATTTACATTCTATCAACTACGCTGCCAAACTTGTCCACATACCAGACGCATACTTTCCAGTACTATTATCAACTCCCATCAGGAGCCGGTTTCAGGTCAAGCCTGCAACCCTCCTAATCCCCATTGGTCTCTTTCTTATTCTTTTGGTGGAGGAGTTGTACAGTACCAAAGTGGCTCCTTTTCCTTAATCAATGTGGGGAGTGGTTTTCACTGCCTGTGTAGTTTTCCTTTTTCTTAAGGAGAGAACACTGAACTTCTAGTTACAATCAAGCTGTGTCTTGGTATGTTTTTCAGCAAAGAAACGCCAGTCTTTTGTCAGGCTTTGTAACCTCCTGGACAAGATTGGATGAGGAAGCAGATCCAGCTAGGTACATAGAACCTTGCGAAATACCTTAGAACCTTCCAACGCCAGGTTCTGTGACTGGTCCGTAGTATACTTTGTACCTATAAGGAGCTTACGTACAGTCCTCTGCATCCTTACTTTGGCATAAAATACATACAAGAAAATCATGCGCACTCCTCTGCATCACTCCCTCACCTCACCTGGAATTTATCAGACACCATGTGCCGCAACCGTTGGTAGTAAACCAAGCCTATGTAGATGTCGCACTGCATCTCCTCCCCTGTGAGCCCGCTGATCATGGTTTCTTGGCCCCGCTTTGCGTAGCCGTTGGCCTCTAGCATCCGACCATAGTGCTCAGCAGGGTTGCCTGTGTGGCCCAAGACAGACAGCTGGGGTCAGAAAGCGTGCACAGGGCTTCAAAACATTATCACGATTCATAAGCGAGGAGGGTGTGTGTGTGTGTGTTGCATAGATCACCATAAGATTATAAATGACCTCTTGATAATGTAGGGATTGCATGCAGACTCTGGAAAAATCGATCCACGTGCTGCTACATCACGTGACTTACTTGGGCATGAGCAAGTGCACGCATCCATCACTGTCCTCAATATTGCCACGCAACACAAATACACACAGACATGCTGCTGCCTTAAAAATCATCTCTACCTGGCTTCCTAGTACTTGTTTGGATTGGCATGGCATATTGTTTCCCCTCTTTATCTCACCAAACTGCAGATGCGCTTGCCCCCTGTTTTCCTTTCCCATCACTTGTTGGCATCCACCCAGCTGCTCGTCAGCGCCCCTGCCTTGAAACCAAGGGCTCAATAAGCATGCCGACAGCCTTACCTGGCTTCCCATCACTTGCTTGGAAGGGCGTGGCATCCACCCAGCTACCCGTCAGAGCCCCTGCCTTTGAGGCCATGGACTCGATGAGCATGCCAATAGTCATACGTGAAGGGAAGGCATGGGGGTTGATGATGAGGTCGGGCCGCATGCCTGTGTTGCTGCAGTAGGGCATGTCCACATCGGGCCAACTGCAAGAAGGGCAGGAATTGTATAAGTATCGGAATTGTATACGTATCGGAGTTGTATAAGTATGCTTAGACTAGTAGTTGCAAATTGGGAACATCTTATGCCGCATCAGGCTGCAAAGAGGTGGGTTGTGACGCATTGGGCACGTAACAGCGCCGTTGTTCATCTAGCGTGGTACCAAAAATTGCCCGATGTTAAAACAAGGATTGGCACATTCAGGCTAGTACACGTCTGCGGTGTACTACAGCATTTAAGCTAAATAAGTGTATACTCACACAGTACCAGCAGCAGGATTCTTTGAAATGTACATTCGTGTGTAGTGCGCACACATGGAGCTGGCCAGCCCTTCAGAAATATACCCAGGCTTCTTCCATCAATGCATGAGGTGCTACCACCCCTTGTGTACGGTGTTTTTGCTCGCGCTTCCTGCATGCTGTGCACAAACTCACAGGATGGACAGCACACCCTTCTGCCCGGCTCTCGAGGCAAATTTGTCACCGATCTGGGGGTATCTGTTGAAGCGCAAGCGGATGTTGGCTCGCTGGGGAGGAGCATTCTTCTCACGATTTCCTATGAGCGTGACCTGTTGAAGAATGGTGCAAAAACTTTGCTGTTCATTGACAATCAGCCACACAAGTTGTTGCTGGACATTCACGACGTTCAATTTTTGGTAGAGAGTTGGTTCCCTGAATGTTGATGAGCATGAGCAATTCCTCTCCAGATAATCTGTTGTGTCTGAAAAGCGTTTCCACAGGCAATCCGTCAGGCTCAAAGCAAGCATGTCTGCTGACATGACCAACACACGCCATGAACACAAGCGCCCCTCTCCATCCACAGGGGTTTATATGCCACACTTGAATCTGATCTATGTACGCCGGTACTGACCTGATCTACATACGCCACCTCTTCTCCCTTCAGTTTATGTGCTTTGTATTGCCCTGTTGTCTGGTCCCACGCACAGTACACCGTCTGCGTTGGCAAAGGACGGATTAGGAGTGTGAGTGAGTAAAGTGTATGTGTGTGTTTATGTGCATCTAGGTGTGCGTACGTGTGTGTCTTTGTGTATTTAGGTGTGTGCGTACGTGTGTGTGTGTGTGTGTGTGTGTGTCTGTATATTATGTATTATGTGTGTGTGCACGCATGTACGTGTCATATGCCAATTGACAGGCAAGCAGCGGGTCTGAATAAAGGGTACTGCACAAGCTGTTGTGCGCAAAACAAAACTACCAATGCTATGTAGGTCATCAAGAAAGCCACAAAGTCACAATTTGCGCAAAAATACACAAGGACACGACTGGCAGGACAACCCTATGTTGTACGAGACTTGACAGGCAGTGGCTGAGGAATTGTTAGTCTGTTGCCACTGCAGCTATCAAGGAGTCGTCTTCAGTGCCTCAATTATTCTCTCATGCTGCTTGTCCACCAAATAAAACTTGCCCACACTCAAGCTAGTGCAAAACTGTGTTAAAGCAAAAACTTAATGCCTGGCACGAGCTGGTATGCACATAAGGTGCAAGGCTATACATGAACAATTACACATACACATCATAGGCCTAAAGCTAACGCAAAATCACATCTCGTACCCTCACAATCCCATAAGAGTTGCGGGCCAGCCTTCTTTACTCTGACCTGGCAGATGCTGCACCCTCTCACAGCCCCCTATACTTAGGCCCATACGTGAAGCACATCCTTGTTGGCAAGAAGGAAAAGAATCCCCTCTTACTTGCTAAGATACAGAGTTCCCTCTGAACTAGAACAGCATGCGACAAGCAAAAACACCATGCTATTATGGCAGCCCTCATAAGGCAGAAGCCCGCAATGGGGAGCAAAGATGACGAGAAAGAGAAAGTGGGGAATGGGGTAGCAAATACGAGTTGCCTATGAGCCCGACTAAGCAAACACAAAGACATGTGTGCAGCAGCAGCAGCAGCAGCAGCAGCAGCAGCAGCAACAGTGACCATATACAAGCCATCAATGTTCACGCATTTATGCAGTTGCAAGCTGCTGCCACACACCGCTGCTAAACAAAAAAAGGGGTTGCCTCACCTGCCCTGGCCAAATGATCGCCCCTGCGTGTGGTAATCCGTCGTGCCCTATATGCAAGGAGTCTTTGTGGGTAGGGGTGGAGGGGGTTACATGGAGGGGGCCTGTGGCTGCACTGCTGCTTAACTCGCAGGGCACATTCTGAGGCAGGGTCTGCCCAAAGGCTCCCACAGGGCGTTGGTAGGGCTGGTTCTGCAAGCGTTTTGGATGAGGCAGGTGCGCAGGTGCAAGATGATCTTTCACACGTGTTTATGTGTCTTTTTGTCTTCTTGCGTGCCTTTGAATGGGTGAGGAGTGTGGATTTGTGAGCATGCGAACGCGTGAGAGTTTGTGCAACTAGAGAGCGGCAGGCAGGAATGGGGTGAAACCGAGACATTGCTGTATTGCTGCATTGCTGAAACCGAGACATTGCAGTGTATTGTTGCGATGAAACCGAGGCATTACTGTATTGTTGCCCAAAAGCTCATGGGCAATGTCAGGGCTTGCCTAACATAATAACATAATGCTGTGCAAGCACACGTACTCTGTGAGCATGGCTGCTGTGTGCATCTCGGTGCACGCCAGCAATTTAAAGGCTGCAGCCAGCATTGAGGATCGCAGCAGTGCAGCATACAGCACTTTGTGTGGCTGGAGCAGCCAAGAACTGCAACCAGCCCCAAACAACGCAGTGGTGCAGTATGCAGCACTTCATATACATTAGGTTGCCAGGGGGTAAGCAACCCCAGCCTCCTCTTTAGTTGGGAGCTGCAATTTGAAACATCATCATCAACTTTCCCAGCATTTAACCCTCAGAATGATAGCATTTTAACTTACCGCACTTCAACTCCAAAGCACATTCATGTGTGCTTACATACGTATGTTTTTGTTAACCCCATTGACACCTTGGTGTGATACCATCCCCCCTTCCCCTTTTTCACACACAGACGCACGTACAACCCCGCCCCTCTGTTTTTCAAGCGCACACAATTGCACGCATACCTACAAGCACGCACTTACACGTACATTCCAATATCAAACCAACAACAACAATAAACACAAGCACACACGCATACGTTCCAACACCCAAACCAACAACAACAATACACAAGCATGCACTTACGCGTCCATTCCAACACCCAAACTAACAACAACAATACACAGGCACGTACTTACGCGTACATTCCGACACCCAAACCAACAACTACAATACATACACAAGCACACACCTTGCTGCGGGTATCATGTGGCTCTGGGGCTAAGCTCATGCGTGAGTTGCGCTCCTCTCTTAGATCCACCGCCTCATTTTTGTACATGCTAGCGTGCGCCAGGCCGCGCTCAACACTGCTCTTGTTTAAGATCATGGCATCTTCCATGTCATAGCCTGCACATGGGAAGGTGACAGGTGTGTACGGTAAGCTTTACTTGCACAACGATAACCCCCATTCTGCACAGCACTCAATCATGTTGCGAGAAGGTTGAAGCAAGGCAATGACGTACCGCTCATTGGAGTATACATATCAATTCCTGCGTGGCACCCTGAACTAAGCTTGATGCAAGGTCTAGTACAGCAGGTACACCAGGGAACCAGTGCTTAGAGCAGTGCTTAGAGGAAAGGGACAAACAAAACTGTGTTCGCTGCTTGGGCAGCTGTTGTGGCTTCCTATTATCTTTGGGACACATGAAATGCCTGTATTTCAACCTCCGTTAAAATTAATGACCCAAAGTACGCGGTTCGTCAACGAAATGTTACGAGTCAATGACAATCCAGGCGGCAAAGCCGGTTTAGGCCTCACACTATGCATCAGAAAAATGGGCTAAGCAAAGATGTCACGACCGCGAGCGCACTTCGAGACAGCCACACACGCGGTCGTGCATGTGCAACAAGGAATAGCTGCTCCAGGACCACACCCATTTTCACGCCACGTACATGTGTACCTTATTCTGACACATCCCTGACCACCTTATATTAGTGCTTGGCAAAACCATGATTCAGGCTTCACTGGACACTTCTCAGCAGATGATGTGACGAAAGAGCATGGATCATTCATCACACTATGTGCACCTGTGTAAGATAGTACACTATTTGCACAGAACATAGTACAGTATTGACACAGAGCATAGTACACTATATGCACCTGTGTAAGATAGTACAGCCACCACTGCATTGGTGCCTGCGGGGTATTCGTCCATGCAGAACTGGTCATACTTAGACGTCCGAGCTAGAGGTGTCTGAGGCGTTTGCAGCCTGTACAGCTTGTTATCCGTCCTGTGTATGTGTGTGTGAGTGTGTGCATGCGTGCGTGTGTGTGTGTGTGTGTGTGTGTGTGTGAGAGAGAGAGTTTGTGTGAGATAAAGAGGCTACATGTGAGCGAGCGTAGCGTTAGTTAAAACTGGACATGGACAGGAGTCCACCTGTGCTGCAATGCTTGGCACACCCATATATGCACAACCACAAGAGATGCACGTACAGTGTTCTCCTCATGCCCACCTGTGTTGCAATGCTTGGCACGGCGTCCCCATGGTTTGCTTAGCCATCTGACACTGGTACATGTTACGAGGAGACTGCAGGAGGTAGAGGTGTTTTTGGGGTGGTCAGTTCAGGCAATCATTGGTTAGTTCAGGCAAGAATGGATGACAGGTTGGGAAGACACTGTCTGGCATTACTAGGTGCACAGATACTGTCTGGCATCAAGCGTGTAGCTAGCTAATAACAATAATAACAAGCCAAGAGTCAGTTAATGTACACAGATCAGGAGACTGCAGACATAAAGTTCTTGTCAGGCATCAGGTGCAGATTCAGTCCCACTTGCACATTTGTGTGCGTCTATGTTTCTTCGATTCAATTCCAGGTGCTGAGTGCTTTCAAACGATAAAATGGTGAAAGTATTTGGGCGTGAACGCATAATGGCAACTCCAACTAGGCTGCTCAACGGTGGCTGTGGCTGCATTTTAAGGCACGCACACATGCGCCAATGCATATCAAACAACTTACGACCTACAGGTTCTACGCAACCACTTGCAGAAAAAAAGCTCAGGGATAATGCTGAGAACACACGTACAGTGATAGACTCACATAGAGCTGTACACATACTTCAACACGTACACCCTCACGTACCTGGTTATAATCCGAGTATGGTGTGAGGGAAGCCACGACAGAGAGCATGGAGCCTGTGTTGAGCTCTTCGTGTGTAAACTTGAGTGCAGCGGAGCCACCAGGCCCTGTGTCTGGACACCTGTGTGTGTGTGTATGTGTGTGCGTGTATGTGTGTGTGCGCGTGTGTGTGTGTGTGTGTGTGTGTGTGTGTGTGTGTGTGCGCGCGCGCGCTTCATACTCAGTTGCGTTCAACGCAAATCACGATACACAACTGCTACATTACTCCCTCTCCCGACCACACATACACAACATGCAGGAACAGAACACACTCGTACACACATATTGTTT
>Ga0307945_1000934_pt1:20000-21894 | contig 21894 bp, 23 predicted proteins | sample OrgLakmetagen228_FD_201818 | JGI IMG/M metagenome (GOLD analysis project Ga0307945, IMG submission 201818) | Saline water microbial communities from Organic Lake, Antarctica - #228 | ecosystem: Environmental > Aquatic > Non-marine Saline and Alkaline > Saline | place: Antarctica...
GTTAAATGCGAGTATGCATGAGGGGGAGGGGGGACTGGGACAAAGATTAAGGCAGGTTAGGTGAAAAGGGAGACGCTGATGGGATGAAGAAGAGTGTCAAATGTGTGCCTTATATCTAGGAGGCACGACTACAAAAATATGAAACTGTATCTTAATGGAATATAACCCAAGTTGTTCAACCTCACAATTTGTATGAACATGCACTGGACGTGCACATATCTTGTGTAATAATTCCTTTGCAGAGAAAGGAAACTTGCTGCTCTTGTAATGTCCAGCCTTATTAAATACCGCAGCAGCAGCTCTGCACACTCAGCCACAGAGGCAGCAATCGACATGCAAAAAATTACAAAAGTCACAATGTTGCAAAGCCTCTGTTTCACCCACCGTGTGTACAGCCCCAGCTTTGCCGACTGCTGCAGCAGCAGCTCTGCACGCTCAGCCACAAAGGCTGCATGCCCACTGCCCGGGGGAGCACTGGCCAGTAGCTTGTCGTACAGCTCACGATCTGAGACCTATCGATGTGGTTGTGTGAGCAGGATGTTAGCAACAAAGCCACAGTGTCTAACGAACACTCAGCTGCGTGCACGCGCGCAATTAACATGCATGTAAGTGTGTGTTCCAGAGTAAAGGTCTGACGAGTTGACTGCTGCGTAGAGTGAGTATGCAAGCAAATACATAGAGTGGGCTAGATCCGTATAAGTATAATTATAGGTATTATACGGTACGGTATATACACCGTATAATACAGGGGGGGGGAGGCCGTATTCGTATTCCGTATTTTCCGTACCAAAAATGGATAGGTATTATACAGCGTATATACGCCATAGATGCGCCCTATTCCGTATATACATACCGTTATCTGTATAAAGATACGGTGCAATAATGTATTTCAAGTAGTACACCCCAGACTCAGGTTCGAATCCCAGCAACAACAGTCCTTTTAGCTTTTTTGGGTCATTTATTCTTTGCGGCTCTTTTAATTAAGCACTCCCTTTGCTTCCCACTTTCTATTAATGCATGTATTTGCTTCAATCGCAATGTTTTATTGGTGGTTAAAATAGTTGGGCTTCTTTTTGCACTGGAAATGGCCATTTTGGGGTCTCTTTGGCTTTGGACAGGCCTAGCCCTTCAAACTTGATATTTTGGCACAACTAATTTGGATAAGGTGTGCAGCTCCTCAAGGGCTACGCAATCAGTGTTGTGACCCTACGGTGTACGGTACGGTTGACGGTAATACGGTACGGTACCGTAGTTACGGTACACCACCGTAATTTGTACGGTTTTCGCAAATTTGGGACCGTATTACGGTCGATTACGGTACGGTCTACGGTACGGTCCATAATTTTCCTCGATTACGGTAAATTACCGTAATTTCTTTAACTTCACTGTGGGCTACAGTGGCACTTGTGCCACTGATAGCTAACTTCCTGCTACTCGAAATGTGTTCCTCAAAAACCCCTCCCTCAGTGTCCTCCCCCCTGTCTGAACCACTTCGCTGCATGTCCATGCTGTTCTGCCCCTGCTGCTCTGTCTCCTGCGCTAACTCCTGCGCTTGCTGCTGCTCAAGCTGCTCCTGCTCCTGCTGAGCGAATGCCCTCCAGCCACTCAGCAAACTCCTCCTTGTCTGACTCAGGGATTTCATCGAACTCAAAGCGTGCGTGCGTGCGTGCGTGCGTGCGTGCGTGTGTGTGTGTGTGTGTGTGTGTGTGTGTGTGTGTGTGTGTGTGTGCACGCGTGTGTGCGTGCGTGCATGCACGTGTGTCCTTCTCCCACCAATTTTTATTCTCCTTCATGGCGCTTGCTTTGCCTGCCCTTGCCCTGCAGGCTCCCTGATGCAGGGTGCTCCCCCACACCCAGGTCTCTGGACATGGGCAAGCCACTGCCATGCATTTCC
>Ga0307945_1000937_pt1 | contig 21881 bp, 22 predicted proteins | sample OrgLakmetagen228_FD_201818 | JGI IMG/M metagenome (GOLD analysis project Ga0307945, IMG submission 201818) | Saline water microbial communities from Organic Lake, Antarctica - #228 | ecosystem: Environmental > Aquatic > Non-marine Saline and Alkaline > Saline | place: Antarctica: Organic Lake...
AGAGAGAGAGAGAGAGAGAGAGGAGAGAGAGAGAAAGAGAGAGAGAGAGAGTGTGTGTGTGAGAGAGAGAGAGAGAGAGAGAGAGAGAGGGAGAGAGAGAGAGAGAGAGAGAGAGAGAGAGAGGGGGAGAGAGAGTGAAGCTTCAACTGACCAGTGATGGTGTCTGCTGCTGCTGCTGCTCCTGCTGCTGCTTGGGCGGGGGTGATGGTTGAAAGGGCAGGGTCGTTCCTCCTGGCAGGCTTGCCCTCCCCCCCCTACCCCCCTCTTTGGTGGGTGTTTCAAAGGCGGCGCGCAGTGCGCGCTCTTGGCTGGGGCTGTGCAGCTGATGGGTGGAAAAGGGGGACCTCCCTGGAAAAAGAACGGAAGAGACGTACTGGTAGTTATACAGCAAAAATACTAGCATGATTAGAAGCATGGTGGCGCATGCCTCCCTTAAATGTACAACTTAAAATAACAAGTATCCACATTGTTCTGCACCTTTTGTTTGATGTTGAAAGCAATTCAATATTTGATTCAAATAACAATCTGCACATCAGCATTCAAATAACAAAAAAGTCTCCACAGCTCAAACTGGTCACCAACCCTTTTCACTGGTTTGACCTAAAAAGGGACTTGCCTGACTTTTGGTGGTGCAAATGGGCGAGGTGGCGAGCGGAGTAGGAGGAGTCAGGGGACAAGACTCGGTGGTTGGGGTCTGAGGGTTGTCCACGCGCGGGGGAGTAGATGCTGTCTATGTGGCACAAGCGTGGAGCACAGTGTTTTGTGTGAGTGTGTGCGGAGGCAGCTGCCGGAGGCCCAAAACATGCACATTATTGTCATGCATTTTTTTTTCGCCTCCTGGTATAGGTGTTAATTATCTATAGGTATCCACAAATTGATAAGATCAGCATCACTTCCTCATCAATGCTAGTTGGAGATGGACGATAATGATATTGCACAGGTAAAAGGTAAAAGGACACAAACACCTCACTGCCTACATAGCAAAAAGAGAGTACCATATGCCTAAGCACAAGCGCAACAGCACAAATGGAGAATACCAAATGCTTTGAGTTTGTAACTGTGGCACTCCTTAAGTTAGGAACCAAAGCAGGCTAAAATAAAGGCCCAGCTGGGAAAAGGAAAACCATTTGGCAAACAAGGTGTAATCTGAAGAGTATGAAGTTTAGCAAGACCCATTCCAGGGTCGTTTAGTTTTTAGGAGCAAGCGGCAAACTCTACCTGAATCCGCAAAGCAAGAACGCCCTCAAACAAGCGCGTGCGCACGCATGCAAGCACACATACAACACACACACAAAACACACAAGCGTATGCACACCAGCGCACATTTCACAGTATAGCATATCAGCTCTTGCCATTTGCAATAGATCGAAGCCATTGCCCACATGACTGCACCCACATGCGCACGCATGCAAGCACACACACAACACACACGCGTATGCACACCAGCGCACATTTTCACAGTATAGTATATCAGCTCTTGCTACACATCGAAGCCATTGCCCACATGACTGCACCCACACGCCAAAACGCAAAACCAACGTCTTGCATGCACCCAAAACCACGCACCGCCATTACCCGCTTGGGCCAGATCCAATGTCGACAGCTGCTGGTTTCGGGGGGACAGCTGCTGGTTTCGGGGGGACACCGTGTGAGGGGGACGAGGAGCAGCTTGTGAGAAGGTGTGCTGCAAATTAGTTGGAGGCTGTTGACTAGGGTTTAACATTGTGTGTGCTTGCTGCAGGTGACCCCCCCCCTCTCCAGCGCTGACCCGCCTCGCGCCCCCAGATCCTGCAGGGCCATGCAAAAGCAGGCCTGCAAGCAATTGTGTGTGTGTGTGCGTATATGTGTGTGCGTGTGTGCGTGAGTGTGTGTGTGCGTGTTGATATGTGCCACATTCCACAAGTCTTACAAGTAGGTTTTGATCTGTCTCACGCATCGGCACAGGTATAGAACAAAATTGTCGTATTGTGTGCGCATGCCTAGCGGCAAAACAAAATCTCACACCTGGGCGCAAATTCAGGGATAAGGACTTGGGCAGGGTGGGGGGTGAGACGTGAGAGTGGACCTGTGTACATGTGTGTATAGGGGTATGTGTGTGTGCTTGTGTGTTTTAATCGAGCAAGTGTGTGCGCATTTGCATGTGAAGGTAGATGAACGGGTAAGGTATTGCAGAGAAGCCCCCCACCTGATCGCGCCATGCGCTCGTGTCAGGGTGAGGACCTGTCTGTGGACTGTAGGAATGGGGAGAGGGTTGCTGCTGACCTTGGAGGATGTGCGGGCTTAAGAAGGGTAGCTGCTGCTGGGAAGGTGGCACCTGTACACGTGGCGATGCCAACAGTGGTACCACTTCCAGGGAATTTGAGTTCAGCACACACGCACAAACATACATGCACACACACTGCCACGCACGCACGCACACACTCACACAATTACACGCACACAAACACACACACACACACACACACACACACACACACACACACACACACACACACACACACACACTCGCACGCACGCACACACACACACACACACAAGTATGCACACGCACACACGCGCACACACACACACACATAACACACACAGGCACACACAAACACACACACACACACACATACGCACACAACGCCTGCCTGCTGTACCCTGTTCATGTAATGTTCACCGGCACCTCCATTGGCTGCAGAAAAAAAAGGCATACATAGGGGGGATTATATTGTGGACTTATGCATGGGGTGGAGGTTTGACTGTACCATGAGGATCGTCCATCAGCTCAATTCAAATTTCAGCTGAAGTTGACCAAAAACAGCTGCATTGATCAATTAAATTATTTGATTTCACTCGAATAATCATTTTTTTCTGCGCGCGCACACACGCATACACATACACACACACACACGCACAGGCTTACACTCAGAAACACATGCACAAACATATAGGCATATAGGTACACACACAACACACACACACACACACACACACGCGCGCGCACAGGCGCACACACCCACACACCCACACACCCACACACACAGAGACACACACACGCACTCACTCACACACTAGCAACTGCACATACACATACACACTCATTACACACAAGCACACACTCTTACATACATGCATGCATGCACTCATTCACACGCACGCATACACGCGCGCACACAAACGAAACGCACGCAAATACAGCTAAATTTCTGCTAGCGAGCCACCTACATGTCAGGGAACGGTACGGAGGAAGTAATGTGCTCATACCCGTAGTAAGGGTACGGTACTTCCTCCTACCTTTTTGTTGCCCAGCACTGTTCAACTTTGGCCAAATGATTGATGCAAGCATAGCTTGGCTGCAAATTTCAGGTAATATGACGCAGATGGGTGACCTTACCTTACGTAAGCCATTACGTTTGGCTGAGAGACTCCTGGCTGCGTTTTACAAACATAAATGTACGTCACAACTGACAGGAAATAGAAAATAAAGTAGCATAGCTAGAATGGGATATGTTTATTGCAAACTTAAACATCATCAAACCTGAAGAAACATAGGCATATATCCTTGCACCTTGCACCCCTCATTTATTAACCACTCTGCTATGTGTACATCATCGCCTTTTCCACCTGACAATTTTTCGACAGACTTTCATCTCCTAGCCCTCATTCCTTCCCTCAAAACGTCTTACTTGCAATACAATGGAGAACGGCCTTCAGTCTGATGGCTTGCCTATACTGACAGTTAACTTGCAGTACAGCTGTGAGGGTCAAACACTAAAACATATCCCGCCTTCCGCCTAGCGGCCTCGCTCAGTTCAGTTCACTCTACATCGCACGTTGCCCTCCGCATTCTCGTCGTCAGAATCGTCATCACTATCCCCTGCCTCCCCTCCGCCCCCCCCAGGCCATCGTGCACGAGCTCCCATGAGCAGCTCCATAAGCTGAGGGGAGTCGAGCAGGGAGTTGAGGGCGATTGATGGGAACTCCTGCGCGCACGCGAGTGTGCGTTGCAAATGTGTGTTTGTGTGAGCATTGCGTGCTTTCCCTAACATGCTTTCTTTTGAGCATCATGTAATGTACAGCATACATAGTAGCCATCCTTGTAACATGTAAGCTGCGTTCATCTAATAACCATTTTCCACGGCATGACCACCATTCACATCTCCTATTTAAAGTGTTAGCGTGTTGCAGAAGTTTATGTACCTACTACCCCATGTGTAAGTTGTTTAGGGCTATGGGCCCTGTTTAGCTGAGCATGTGCACCTTGCATGAGCGTATATTTGAAGGTTGCCCTGCCGCCACAAACTGTGTAAACCTAGAGGATTTACAAGGTTTAGAAGGAAAGACCTCCAGTCAGAGTATGCGGCTGCTAGCCTGCTCATATAAAGCAATCAGTTCATGTAGGAAAAAATAGAGTGTGTACCTACTACATGCATGGTTCTGGCCAAACCTAGAATGACCGATGAACCTGGATGGAATGAATCACACGTCCGTCTGTATTTAAGGAGGTCCCACGTGCCTTGCCTACATATAAAGCATAAATGCTTATCAGACAAGACGCTGCTCCATAAAGCCATTGGACTCATGTGAAAACAAAGCAAAAAAAGTATCAAAACCACAAATCCCCCTTGAAGGGTGGGTCCTACATAGCTGAAACCGCAAACAAGGCACAACGTAAGGCAGCCTCACTTACGCAGCCTCAACTGAGACCAGCGTAAGTGAGGCACGCGTGCAGCGTAATGAGGCACGCTCACTTACGCTGGACTCACTGAGGCAGCCTCACTTACGCTGGACGCAGTCGAGGCACGCTCCTGGTTTCGAGCCACCATCTCCTCCAGCTTCAGGCTCTTCCGCTCATAGTCGGCGGAGGTACAACCTGCAACATCATCACCGTTGTTAGTACCATCTCAATATTTCGTTGCACAATGAGTCCAGGACCACGCTGGAAGTGATCCACAGCCGCGGCATGTTTAATTCGGAGTAGGCTTTGTAGGTGAACACTGAAATTTGAAGCAATTAAGCATTAGGCAAAGAACCCCAGGAACAGTCGTAGCAGATACAAATACGAGCCACCTGGGTACTAGTCACCACACCACTCCTCCACCACAGAGAGTCTAAAACAAGCAATGCGGAAAGTTCTCTCGACACTGTCACAATCCAAAACAGATCAATACGACCTACACGTTCTCTTCTCTTTAATGCTGCGCTTTTATAGGTGATGGCTATGTGAATCCAGTGGGTGACAATTTTGAGGTTGGATTCGTGTATGTACGCCAGTCGTGTATATACACCGTACACCGTAAAAGACCGCATATATGGTAATTTTTCTGCTAAAATGCTCACATACACCCTATATATGAATGCGAGTAAGTATGTATGGTATTGGCCAAACCTAGTGACAAGACAAGCCAGCACCCCTTTTGTGTCCACTGCTGTTGCTCCTGTGCAAGTGCGTGCTGAGCGTAATTGGGCTTGCAGCTTGCACTCATGTATGCACATGCGCGTACACAAGTGGCCTGCTCCTGGTGTCAGAACTGTTAGCATGCCTGCGGCTTGGTTAGGTTTGGATTGCAAAGGCCTCCATTTCGGCTTGGCTGCTCAACCTAAATTGAGCAGCCAATTTACCTCAACCAGAATCAATATTATGAGCTCATATTCACAAAGAATTTACCTACAACAATTAATCCCTGCGAGCACATTTTTGCACTTGCATGGTGCAGTTCTTAAGCGTCCTTGTCTGAGTGGCTGAGCCGTGGGGTAAGACCTATGAGCCTTGTACGGTCGAATCCTGTATATTTTTACTACTATAACTTGGAGTTTGGTGATGTGGGGCTTTCAGGATCTGGCACCCGAGAGCTCCTTCTGCATTAACCATGCTAAGTGTGTAAGTGTGTTAACACCATTGACTTACCCTTTTCCATTTCTTTCCGCCTGCTCAAAGAGAATTACCTGGGGCCCAAAGCCGGATCACGTCCTCAATGCCACTGGTGGCCAGGACTGGAAGGTGAGGGTGACTCTGTACGCAGTTGACCACGTCCTGCAAGCAGATTGAAGAAAAACACTCCCATTTGGCAGTTCTACTTGCTTTAAAGGTGAGGGTGACTCTGTACGCAGTTGACCACGTCCTGCAAGCAGGTTGAAGAAAAACACTCCCATTTGGCAGTTCTATTTGCTTTGAAGGTGAGGGTGACTCTGTACGCAGTTGACCACGTCCTGCAAGCAGGTTGAAGAAAAACACTCCCATTCGGCAGTTCTATTTGCTTTAGAAGAGGAGAGGGGGAACAGAGCCGATTACAGGACGTACTTAGTTGGCTCGACATTGCAGGTCCTTGATGGAATGAAATGAAATGAAACTTTGCTTTCGCATTCAAGCCAGATGACTTGACGAAATGAGTTGAATAAGCATTGGTTATAGAAGTGCCAAAATGCTGAAAGTAGCCGATGGTAGGTCTGTACAAAGAGTTGTAGCACAACCCCCCTTGCTAGGCAAGAGCCTAAGCAAAGTAAATGACAGCCGACAACGATACCAGGCATATGACAAGCTTCTATAATGAAACTTTGCTTTCGCATTCAAACTTCAAACTATCCCCACTTTCATGGCATCTATTATTCCTTTCCCGGTCTTTTTCTACTTTCCTTAATGATTCAAACAAATGCAAGGACTCACCAGGTCTGCCTTCAGCGCATTCACAGGCACGCCGGTGACTGCATCATAAATGTACACCATGCCGTCATCGCTACCACAAGCCACCAACGCGTCGCTGCCTCCTAAGTAACAGGCCTCCTGTGCGTGTACACATGGGAGTCAGCACGAAGAAGCTAAAATTGAAAAAGAGGGTTGAGGGGGATGGCGCAGCAACAATGACGATGAAGACACAGAGATTGAAAATTAAGGGTTACAGATTTAACACGGCTGGACAGGTGCTTTGAGCAGGATGGAGCAGTCATGAGGATGACAAAGAAGGGCATATGGTTCTTTAGTTTATAACTGAATAACATGGAATTCAGCGCTAGCTAAACAAACTCAAATCTGAAATACTTCTCTGCTCCTGCAGTCCGCTATGCTGGTACCAGCATCTCACCTTAATATCTGCAGGAAAACAGGAGAAAAGATACAAAGAGAATTTTTATCTGTTCTGGAGGACGCTTTGTTTGGCAAAGCCGATTACAGAATTAAAAGTTAAAAAGGCCTTTAATTCACCCTGGCCTATAGTATTAAACAAAATACAAAACCAACTAAAGTCTCGTGCCTATAAATTCAGCAAGCCTCCTAGATCAGATTAATTGGATTACAAAGGACTGTCAGCCACTATGTTGGGCGATGGGTCTGGTGCTGGTACCTTCCACTCTGAAATAGACTAACAAAAAGAGTTACAAACGTGTCCTGCCTTACACTCTCACATAAAAACACACACATTTACACAAACACAAACACACGCACACACACGCACACACATACCTGTTTGCACATTGATATGCCCCATATAACGCTGTAGAACTCTGGATCCTCCTGGCATGGAAACCTGCAAGCAAAGGAATTTGCCAAACTCTGAAAGTGACGTTGTTTGCATGTGCAGCTTGCTCACAAAGTCACGTCAATAAGTCGTGCACCGCACCAAACCCATGTAATATTATTTAGGTAAGAAACAAAGTTGTCAGCAAGGCAGAGCTGTTTAATCCCACAAATGATCCCTTTATTTCTTACACCCAAAGTGCAACAGACCTGCACCAAGCCTTCCGCCTCCTCAAATCCTCTGCTCCTTTGCCAACCAGCCCTTGCGCTAGGTCCAGCTCCTTCTGCAGATCTATGGGCAGGCGCAGGACCGACGCCCTCTTGCTCGTGGTCAAATCCGTAGAAGCTCTCCATAATGTCGTCCTCTTCCTCCTCCTCCTCCTCCTCCTCCTCCCCTTTGTCTTCTTCCTCAAGATTTTTACTGACCTCCCCTGCAATGAATAAATGAGCACCGGCAGGCGTCAATGTGTTGCACGAAAAGTGGCCGCTGTGCTTTGCACTTGAAGTACCTCTACCTGGCTAGGAACACGGACCTTAGTCACAAACACATGCCACCCACCTTCACAAGCATCCTCCAATCCTCTTAGCTCCGATCCAACAACAGACATCCGGCGCCGCGTGCGCGCACCTGCTTGCTGCTGTTGCTGGTGCTGCTGCTCTGTGGCCGAAGCCTGCTGCTGTAAAGCTTCTGCTGCTGGACCTTGCTGCTGTGAAGGCCCTGCTGCAGGCTCTACAGCAGGTTGTAGTACTAGCGCTCCTGCTGGCGAGGTTGAAGCTGCTGACCTTCTGCCCTGCACATATTGAACCACAAAAAGAGGGACAAATAGAAAAGGAGGAACACAGGCATACAAACAGACGAATAGAAGCAAGCACTCGACGATTTATGATGACACAACTGGATTCATGTTACCAGCTCAATTTCAGCAACCAAAGACAGTGCTCTCTTTTCCTTGATTAACGTGGGGAGAGGATTTAAATGCCTGCGGGCTTTCTAAATCCTTTTATATTTCTATCTCTGCACAGTGGTTCCTACCTCTGCTAGGAAGCAACTTAATGTCCTCAAAACCCAGCCTGTCATGTTTTGGGGTCCATATCACAGAATCAACTTGGTTAGGACAGAAAAACTTGGTTAGGACAGAAAAGGGACGACAAGCAGGCAGTTTAAATTTCCTGTACATATATCCACTAGCATCCAAGATTAAAAAGAAGCACATCTCTACATCTACTCACTCCTTGCCCTTCCTCGCGTTCCCCCCTTCATTTCTCGTGCGCCACACCGGCCCCTTCCTTGTTACATAACTACATAACACGTATAAGCATCAAACTAGGCAAGAACATGCGTAAATATTATGCCTGCTCCTCCAGCATTGCAGCAAAGGCACTAAGATGTGTGGAATGAATGCATGACGAGGTTATTGTGCCTATTTGGAAATCACCAGTTGTACCTGTTGCATCTTGCGCTTGTTGCGCTTCCGCTTTTGTACTTCCGTTGAATGCTCTTCTTGCTCCCCACGCATCTGGGTTTCCAGCTTTGAAAATTGGCAAATGGAAAAAAAGATTGAGCAAAAAGAAATGGATCGAGCACAAAAGGAGGTCCTTTTCCTAAATTGATGAGTCCTCATCAAAAGTTTCTCACCGCCTGCGTTTTCTTTACTTTCCACAAATGTACAACGGTTTTAAGGACATGCAATGAGTCAGGCAGCTTTTTACTTCAGTAATTCGAAGTAAATTTGAGAGTCAACAGACATAATTTGTACCTGCAGGAACAAGTGCCTTATACGGTAGAAGTTCAATTATACCCTAACACACGAGCTTTTCTAGCAGCTCAATATACAGGCACCAGTATAGATTGCATGTGTGGCGAGCTTAGAATAATGCGTACTGAACTGCTACTGTAGTGTTGCGAGACTTATCGTAAGGTGCCCAAAAATTCAGCCTATGCCAGCATGTTTATTTGCAAGTTATTAAGCTTGGGGTAGAAGGTGGAGTACATCAATGTATGATGGCTTTTGCAAACAGAGTGGAGACGATCCAAGATGTCTTGCCGCACAAAGCAAACGAGAGAGCACCACAAGCTACTTTGCTTGTCATCTGGCAGTGGACTCAATTCATCAGTACAATGGAGACACACCCTGTGCAGGAAGCACATACATATGTATATACGGTGTATATACGGTATTTTCAGCAGGGAAATTACCATACATACGTCATATACGGTGTACGTATACGGTTCTGGCCAACCCTAAGGAAGGCCCATCTTGCAGTGGCAGCCATGGCAGTGCATATATCCCAACAGTGCAATGGATACGCACCTGTTGACATGCACACTTTTGCAATCCCTGGCAGTGCATGCACCTCAATGGTGCAACGCATACACCCTAAATGTTGACAAGTCGACAAGTACACCTAATAACATGGCCATGAATGCTCCTCAAGGGTGCAGCACAATTGTTGACGACTTTACTTTGCAACCCTGGCGGTGAATGCACCACAACGTTGCAGTGGGCATAACTTGACCGACAGCTTCATCTGCTTAATTTTCCAGTGGACTTTAAAGTTACTTTAAGCATGAACTCACTTTTGCTTGTGGATAACAACCTGTTCACACCTGTTCTCGCAAGCTTCCAATCTCTGAAGCCTGCCCTTGGTCCCTCCCCGACCTTGGAACCTGGGCCTGGGCAGCAGCTGCATCATCCAGCGCACTTAAAGCCGCCTACAGCCACACAATGCGTGGGCATGCACAAGACTGTGGACATGTACAACTATGTGGGCATGCAAGGACGCAAGGCCAAGAGATGCAAGGCTAGGGACAATCATAAGGCAGGAGCTCATCACAAGAATTACACGCGGCGGTGAACACTAGTAAAAATAACCCTTCAACACCTGTGCGTATACACACGTACACACATACACATACACACACAATGGTACATACACATACACAGATGCGTACCCTGATCTGGCCCATGGCCTTCAATGCCCGCGCACGCTGCATGCGCGCCTGCCAGAAGCTGGGGTCCAAATCCAAGCACCTGTCACAGTCGTGCAGAGCCCACAGTGAGTCCTGCGTGGTCAAGCAAAAGCACAGGCACGCAAAGCTTCAATGGTCCGACCACAGAAGAAGAAGAATCTGCCGGCAGCAAGCTTGTGTGTTGGAGTACTCGGTATACCGAGGTGAGACAAATAATGAAAGCATGGGTGAGTCCTGCTTACACATGTGACTTCATTTTAACACAATTAAGGAAAGTCAGGGCCACGGTTTTATAACGGACCTTGCTACGGATTTCTTAGCCTGATTAAGGCTAAAGAGGCTGCATTGCAGGAAACATTGTGTGGCTTCGTGTGAGCTGCCTCGTGGTAAATAAGGAAGGTCAGGAACGACAAGTGAGAGACGTACCTAGTTTTCTCTTTGCAGGACACTAATTTATCCAAAAGTACCTACTCATTTAGAAGTGCTAACACAGTAACAAGTGTAGCTGGGATGGCTTGGTGCTATCCTAAACACACTTGCTATAACACCACTCAAACACCTCACATCTAAACACATTACACCTTACGTCTAAACACATTACACCCCACGTCTAAATTAAACACGTCTATACACATTACACCCCATGTGTAAATTAAACACGTCTAACACATTACACCTCACATCTAAACACACTACACCACGAAAGCAACAAACCCACCCCTTTCCATCCTCGGACCAAGAGCACTTCTGCACGTTGGCTCCACAGCTCGGCACTCCACGGAGCCAGATGAAGGGCATGATCTGCACGCAGGTTCGCGTTCAAACTGTCCAAGTGAAGGTCTGCTGAAAAAGAGCATATCAAGTCAGGCAACATTTTATTGTGCGAAGAAACCTAATACTCAAACACCAACTACGTTGATTCTTATTGATTTGATGTTATAGCAATGCATACTATCTGGTTTTGCAAGCCACTCGATTGAAATGAACAATCTCAAGGCACTCAACCGTCACTCCTCCAGAGATCTACAACTATGTGCAGCATTCCAAATTGTTTTGCTGCAAGCGTGAAGCGTTGCTGATCAGTGAAGCATCCTGAGTGATCAGTGAAGCATCCTTGCCAGTCCCGTATGCACAAGGGTTTAAACACAGGAAACAGTCCTGTCTTAACCAACATATCTTTTTCTGGCTGAGTCATACAGAATGCATGCACCAAATAGGTCAAAATGCGCCTCCATTATCTATATTCAGGATGTGTTGTGCAAGCCGTAAGTTTTAAACATCCATCATACTAGAAAAAAAGAAAAAACTCCGTTGGTACTGGTGACACAGCCAGCATGATTAAAACATCCATCATATTAAAAATTACAAAATTGGAAGTACTAGCTCACCATAATGCATCATGGCTGTCAAGAAATGCTTCTGCTGCGTTGCCTCCTGCCCTTTATCTTGCTCCCATGCAGCAGACACAGGCAGAAGCCTACTTCTTGAAGCTGCTCCTGTGTGAGTGTGTGCACGTGTGTATGGTTGTGAGTGGCGTGTGTAAATGTGCATGTGTGTAAGCGGACACACATACGCCTTGCATACTTCCAAAGTACAAAGTGCATTCTGAATGCAATGACGAAAACAATACAAAAGCAAGTGGAGAAGCAGACGTGTTTAATAGGTCCAGAGGTAGCACGATCATGGTAGGTTTTACATTTGAGCCTAAAATTTGGGAGAGCAATTCTAGAGTTACAGCATGGCAGTTACTTCATACAATCAATTGTGTTCCAATTACTATTATAACTTTACTTCAGTTTGTACATATATATGTTAATTCCCATTTCCTGTGACACCTGTTGTCGTCTGTTTGAGCGAGGACACACACACAGTCCAGACTTCCCTAATTGAGACCAGCAAATCTTAACACCTCTGCAATGCTTAGCTGGAGGAAGTATTCACCTGGCCCTTGATTACAGGTCGATCAATCCAGCCTTTGATTCTTTTGGCTGGTATTTTTAGCTACTATTTTTGTTGGGCTGTTGCGCAAATAGGCTTGGCCGGAGGCACCGTGGGAGAATGCTCTCGACTTTGAGTTGAGCATGCTCTCGGATGCGCCTCAATCCCAAAGCAAAACGCTGCTTACAGATCTAGCACCAATAAATGGTCGGGCATTGAGCAGCCCTGCCGGGATGGATGACTTTTGCAATCCCCACTTGACCAATAGGTATACGCGTACCTTGGTTGAGGGCAGCCTCCGACTGCAAAGAAATGGTCCTCCACCCTTGGCCATTACCTGCATACATTTCAAGCCATTTATTGCTTCACAATGCAGCTGCGTAGTACTTTGTGCCATCGTACTTTGTGCCATCATACTTTGTGGTAGAAGGCTCTGCCTGCCCTGGAGCCAGCACAAGGCAAGTGTACTCTTGTTGTAGCAACCTCCATGAGCGAGTCCAACAATAATATCAGCCTTGCTGTGGAGGCAGGATTAACTCCTGTCTGTGGTGCCTTCACTGACAATCTCCCCATACACCTCGTCCTTGAAACTCTTGAGCTGCACACCTTTACTTGTATATCATCACAGCTTGCTCTTGTGTGCCTCTTCCATTGTACCTTGCAATTCTCGGTGGTTGTTGGCAGCTGTTAACCTCAGGCCAGCCTTTCTTGTACGCTGCAGCAATTGTGTCTGACAGCCTGAATCGTGCACTCGTTCCCCCTTCTGACCAATGCCCACATCCTAAATCATCGTCTCTAGCTTCAAGCTGCCGCACGCTTCTTGATTAGGTCGCATCAGGTTGAATATATATGTAGTGGATTGGCAGAACCATACACTCACACCACATAAGACTAATCATCTTATAAGACTTATCGGCAATGATTTTCACAATACCATGGTATACACAATGTATGTGCATGGTTCTGGCTAACCAACACACGTGTCACACAACTTGTACTCCAAAGTTATCACGTCGTACGCACAAAAAATTTTGAAGACTTAGATGACAGTAACTCTGCCTAGGCTTTTTTTGAACTATCGTTGTGAGGAACAGAGGTGCAGTCTGATGAAATGCCTACCATTGTGAGGAACAGAGGTGCAGTCTGATGAAATGCCTACCATTGTGAGGAACAGAGGTGCAGTCTGATGAAATGCCTACCATTGTGTCTGATGAAATGCCTACCATTGTGAGGAACTGGGTAACGGGCAGAGACGCAGCCTGATGAGGTCACATCAAATGCGTAAGCATGGTCTCCGTGATAGTTGACGATGAGACGATCGCCTTTTTGGGAAAAGCACACGTTTGAGGAGTGGGAGGGAGAGACGTGGCTGCCTGTGTGGAGAGATGGAAGGGTATAATTGTGTATGTGTGTGTGTACGTACGAGTGTATATGCACACGTGCAAGCGTGCATGCAGGGTGTGTGTGTATAGCTGCCATGAATTAGACGCACGTCAAGAGTCAATCAGATAGAGGTCTTATTATACAAGGTAGGTAGAATAAATGGAGGTCCAATATTTTAATACTGCTTCCTCCTCTCGCTGCCCAGATCTCCCATGAACCTCCTGTACACACACACACTCACACACACACTCTGATCTGCTAATTGTCAGAGGTTCAAACCCATTGCTTGTCGAGGAGAAAGTGTATTCAGCATCATTTTTGGTGCAGCAGAAGAGTAATAGTAGGCCTTAGTGCCCACAAACTGAGGCAGGGCAACTTTAGTGAAGGGCGTGAAGTAAGGCTGTGTGGGCTGTTGTTGTCCTTTCTCGTGCCATTACTGTTATTACTGTGCGTGGAGTGTGCTGTTTATCTTGTGCTTTTGTTTGAGTTGTTTTTGCAACTACTGATGTTGCTTGAGCTGACCTACTGTGCCTGCTTCTGTACATGCCTGTGCCACCACTGCTACTGTGCGTGGAGTGTGTGCCTGCTTCTGTACATGCCTGTGCCACCTTTGCTACTGTGCGTGGAGTGTGTGGCTCCTACCTCCCAGTATTATGCGCTGTGTGTGGAGTGTGTGTAGAGGCTGCAAAGGCCGTACTTTCCGTCATCGTCATCTTCTGCTGAATTTTTTATAATGTAATTTTAGACATACTTAAAAGCCGCACTGTGCGTGGAGTGGGGCAGATCGGCGTCGTGTCATAAAGTGGTGCATCAAACGAGTCGCTGTGCGTGGAGTGGGTAATTGGAGTCGCCAAGTTTTGGGATGCGCGGTAGAGGTTGAGGGTGGGTTAAGAATCATATCTTGAAATTTCCAACGCGGTCCCTGACACGGTGTGCTTGCGTGCTATCATTCTGTTGTGAGGAAGCTGTGCTTGCGTGCTATCATTAACTTGTGAGTACACTGTGCTTGCGTGCTATCAATAATACTTGTGAGTACATTGTGCTTGCGTGCTATCAATACTTGTAAGTACACTGTGCTTGCGTGCTATCCATACTAGACACGAGCATGCTCCTGTTTAGGCTCCTGTGGCATACTCTGTTGCGGTCCTCTGAACAGGTCGTACTTTCTGATAATTGGTCACTTTTTTATGCACTGTGCTTGCGCACGCTCCTGTTGGGAGTGGTGTACACTCTGAACACTGCTGCTAGCATTAAACCATGGGGAGAAAATAAATAAAATAATAGAAAATCTACGCGGGCAGCGAAAGCCACTTCCCAAATTAATTACGGAAAAGGAACTGCTTTTGTAATAAGGGAAAGAGCACCTTGAGCTCTCTGGGTGATTTGACAATGTGCTGTAGTGCTCTTGCAGCACACAAAGCAGTTTATAAAAGCAAGCGTCTACGCAGCTAGACAACAATGACCCGGCACGGAGGCTGCACAAATATGGGCCGACAAAACAAACCAGCGTGCGAAGTGCATGAATCCAAAGTACGTATACACACATACACACCGAGAGCCAAGTGAGCAGGTGCCAGCTTCATCAAAGGCTCAGTCCCAGCAGCGGCCACGTTATGCGGTGAGATGAGCGAGAGTTTGCGACGATCAAAGACACGCACGTAGGGGTCGCTGCACGCCACAGCCATGAGGTGGGGGTGCGCCTGTGAATGCGCGATGTGTGGCACCAAGAGCATTGAGAGGTTGAGTGATGCTGATATGGTAAAGAGGTGGAGGTGCAGCTGTCCTCTAATGTGGCACGTCTTCAGCTATGCTGCGAGAGCGTTTCTCACTGCTATGCAAATTCTGGACATGATGTTTGCGGGACACGAGCATTAGAAAGAGCAGTCGCTGGCCCAACTCTCATGATAGTGACAAGTGACACAGTCATTGCTCGTGACAAGTGACACATAGTGACAAGTGACAAGTGATAGTGACAAGTGACAAGTGACAAGTGACAAGTGATGATAGTGACAAGTGACAAGTGATAGTGATAGTGACACATAGTGACAAGTGACAAGTGACAAGTGATGATAGTGACAAGTGACAAGTGATAGTGATAGTGACACATAGTGACAAGTGACAAGTGATGATAGTGACAAGTGACAAGTGACAAGTGACAAGTGACAAGTGATAGTGACACATAGTGACAAGTGACACAGTCATTGCTCGTGGTTGCTGCAATTCTTAACAGCAAATAGCTACAGACAACTTTTTAGCATGCTGAGCAATGCTAACCTGGCAGATGTCCAAGCCTTTGAGCTCCACAGCTGATTGGGCACCATCCCTCACAGACAATAGCAGATTGCTGCTGTTGGTGAAGGCCTGCCCATCAGTCCTAAACAGCGGGAGATAAACAAGCTGTCAGCCAAGTGGGTGGCGCATCTCAGTAGCTTTATGGTTTGCATAAACGCGCCGCAAATTGTACGACAAATCGTAGTATATTTTTTGTATTTGTAATCTCCTCAAGTTTGAGAATTTACAATGATGTCTTTTATTAGTTCATTTGATATTATATTCAAGGCTTCTTAATGTTTTCTGGCTTGAACAACATCTTCACTTTGAGGACAAATTGTAGGACAAATGCTGTCGAGCCTGTATTGTACCAACCACAAGCCCTTGTACACAAGCATGTACACAAGCAGATAATCCAATTGAGCTTAAGGGCACCTCAATGCTTGCACGTGCTGCTACCCTTTCGTCTATCACCAATGTTAGGTCCAGTGGAAAGCGTCAAGGGTGATTCAGATTAGCCCCCATTCATAAAACAAAACAAAACAAAGGGTAATCACGAGCACCCTTGCTGTCATTCCTGAAGCCAACTGCTTTCAACAAAGAAATTCAGGCGGAAAGTATCATGCGTGCTTATGCAATTTGCCGGACCGCCCATACACAATGCATAAAACCATTTTCTTGCAAAAGTGCTCGCTCGAAACACCGTACATTCACTACCGCAGGTATGTGTCTAACAACCAGCCCTTTTACTATGTTGTTATGCACCCACCGCTGCCTGTGGTCAAATTGCCGGACTGTTCCATCTTCGCTTGCTGACCAAAAGTTGTGGGGATTTAAAGGCTCAACTTCTACATCCTGTACAAGGAGTGTTATTATATTTTGCACAAGCACTTTTTACCCGTGCATTTAGAAACACAATACGAAGCGTGCATTTAAAAGCACTACAAAACTCAATGACAAATTGCTTACTAAGTAACAGTCGAGCAGGCATCAGGGCACAAAACAGCACAAACACTCACACAGATCAACATACGAGAGAAAACAAAGTTACAGATTGCATAGGCGCATACCTTAACACATATAATTGCACACACACATACACATACACACACGCATAATTGCATACACAAACAAGCACATACATCCCTCAGGCACATGCATGCATGCAAACTTGCATACACACATACAGGCACGCTCACACACATGCACGCATGCACATACGCTGAAAACATTTGTACACATGCAACACACACACACATTCCAAACATGTGCGAGTTTGTGCCACCTACCTTAACCCTACCACTGTGGCAAGTGTAGTTTGTCGTGCGAGGCTGCACAGCATGAGAGAGAGGAGTGGAAGGCCCTCCTCCTCCTGCAAATTGAAACGGACGACGACCACATAAACCTCTTGTTCGTTCCTCCTGCCAAATTTTGCATGTGCTCTCTCTACAGACGCAGTGTGCTGTGGTGCTGGTAAGCAAGGCTCCTGGGATGTGCTGAAAATTACTACTCCAGGAATACGCACTGATTTGGGGGATACAAACCAAAGAACGAGGACACATAGGTATGATCAACACAAAGAAGCAGGGGGTGCAAGAGGAACAAAAGGGAGGGCTGCGCTTACACAATTTATGCTGTGCGATTCCCTCATACAAAGTGAGATAAGTGCCTGCGCTTATTTTGCGAGGCAGTGAGCAACCTGCCCCCCCCTTGCCCCTCAGGAGTACCACAAATCCCATAACCTTTTAGAAACACGGCCACCTTGGCACCTTCCTCTCCAAAACAGACAGTCCAAACAGACAGGAGAGGTTTGAATTAAAATGAGAGAAGCGGAAGTTCCAGGGGAACTTCATAGGCTTCAACAACATATGAGCAAGTGAGCATGGATTGACGTAGGTTGTGTGGGAGAACAGGCTTGCACTTTTATATAATGTTAGGTAAAGCGGTTACACCATGCACAAGCAAAAAAGACGAGGCAGTGGTCAATGGTGCGCACACCTGCTGTGTCCCTGGCGTGCTGCAGGTGCGATCCATTGCCGTAAGGCACATTCAACGCGTCAGGGGGTAGCTCATGCAGCTGCGAGTGACATAGACAAGAGCTCTACGTGCATGAGCAGCGATATGGCATAGGTCAGTTAGCCAATTCTGAGAGGTGGGGCAGTTTTTATATGTGAAGAGCACAATTGCATGCCCAATGAAGTGAGAGCTTTCCTCCTGAAAGGTCTCCTTCTTCCCATTATGAGGCAGTGTACATCAAATCTATGGCAGCGCACCTTGCAACCTCCCTTACCTGAACAGCACGGTCCATGGAGCAAGACACGACCTTGTACCTGCATGTTGTTGTATTCAAATTTTATAAATAGTGGAATGGTGCAGGCCAGGGCTGGCTAGAACCCTGTTTATGTTAAAAGTGCTAACACGTTCTTTTTGGCAAGGAGACCTAGGGACACAAGATTATTCACCATAAGATGTGCGGTGCGTACAAACGGTTCTGGCCAACCCTTCTTGTAAATTTGCATTCCTCTCAGAGCAGGATATGGCACTGAAACACACAGCATACAGCAACACACAAGCATTTCCAACCAACATGTTTTACGCTGCCATCATCTTGTCCCTGTCGAAACGATACGCAAAAAACAACTCCTATTCAAGACGCCTGTGAATGCCTGCAAGACATCATAAGAACCTGACGTAGGGTTTTGCGGAGCTCTAGCAGGAACGAATATTGTCTGAAGGCGTTTGCTTGATGGTGAACGTTTCAAGCCCCATCATAATCCACGGGGCACGTTCCTTCTCCCACACCAAGCTCTCACCCATTTGTCTGCGGCAAGATTTGAGCTCCAAATATGTTGGCACGGTGGCGAGTAGCTAGCGACACAGGGACGCGGCTTACTTCTGGGTACTGCCAAATTATCAGCTATGTAGCAAACGAAAAAAGTGAGAGGTAAATACAACGTGGTGAACAAAGGAGGAGTGTGGCATGACACGTTACAAATCCCACCAATGCAGTTACTACATGAGCAAGCATTTGATTTGATTGTCGTTCAAGGGTGCTCGTTAACAGGAAAAGCAGGTGCCTACCTTTCTATCGTCAGAGCCAGAGATAAGACGAGATCCTGTTTCATCCCAGTGCACACGATTCACACTGTGTACAGGTGTACATGGACGACGTAGACAGTCACACAGGGAAAGAACAAAAGGTTGATTAAAAAGATGAGGTGTGTTTTGCAAGTCCTCTCACAAAAACTAAAATTACATATAACGTTGCTCACGGGCCCAAATCGTTCCATAATCCATTCGGTACGAGCGCCAAACGGGGCGTGTTCTCAACTGAGCAGAGCAGAAAAGAAGCCTTTTCAGACCAGAGACTGCAAAGTTCTTTCTAAGAGAGCGCCTGAAACGGCGAAACCATCAGCATTTGTACAATTGTTCGACATACGACTGCTTGGAGGATAGAACTATCATTACATGGCGAAATGCCCCAATTCTTCACCGAATGCATTTAAAGTGCGCCCGCTCTTACCTGTGCTGCACGTGCAGTCCATACAATTGTCTATTCATAGATTGCCTCTTCATAACTCACATCTGTCTCTCACGCACCATCCTGTGTGGGCCGAGAGAGTGTGCTCCAGGTCCAACGCTTTAGCGTGCTGTTTTAGGAATGTGCCTCTGGTATGGCCCTGTGGGATGGAAGTGGGCCAAGATAGGCCAAGACATTGTGCATGTTTTGCATTCATGCGTTCGCCCGGCGGAGAGGAAAGAAATCATCACTGTCCTTCGTGAACAGGCAAAAACAGGCAAAAACAGGCAAAAACAGCCTCCTCACAGCATACATTACACCACTCCCTTACCTTGGGCAAGAGCCCTTGCTCCCTCTTAAACAGCATTTCCAGCATTTGTCCAACGAACTCTGAGATTTATTAGAATGAGATTTATTAGAATGAGATTAAAAATTTAATTAATTTAGGTAATATATGATTAATAATTGAAAGCGGTCCAAATTACTTGATACTTTCCAAGATCGTGCTGGTCATGGTTACAATCGGGTATTACAATTGGGTGATGATTGGCCAGCTCTGTTTTACTTCAATCGCGTTAACTCAAGATGAAGCAATACTGGCACATCCAGTTAATACCTAAATTTCCTGAAAGGAGATTTGAGATCGTCGGGGGGGGGGGGTAACAGAATACGGTTTGGTGACTTTGGATCCTAAATTGCGCCACAACGCCTGCATGGATTCGCTTTTTAATATTTACTTGGGTAATTCAAACGTGCGCACTGAGACGGCTGGCGCTTTGTTTGGAAGCCAATGGCGTTGCTGGTTCTGAGGGATACGAGGAGGAGCATTTGGATTGGACGCGCGACTGCATTGGATCAAGTTTTAGCATAGAATTTACTGCGCAATACTTATGGCGATGCGTGGCTCCAGTGCTCCGGAATTCGCTTTGGAAAGGAACTGTCAGATCGTTGACAGATCCCTCGGGTTGCTGGGGTCCGGAGTGAGCATTAGAAGGCTACGCAGCTGCATTGACATGTGCAGTATGCAAGCGAATTTCCTGAATAATTCTTTTTGTGATGCGCTTCTGCTGTGCTCTGGAATCAGCATTGAGAAGGAGCTGTCAGATCGTATTTTAATAATTAACACATGCCCACACTTAAAAAGGGTTGAAACTTGGGGCGGCGAAGCCCTTCCAGTTATATTGAACAAGACATTAGAAACTCTCAACTGTCAACCAGCTAACCGCTCTCCCACACAATTCGTCGCTGCCACTGAATGGGCGTGACAAGGCGTCATCATGCTTTGTAGTTGAGGCTTTTCAAGACAAATGTGTTGTTGGCTGGCATGTGTGCCAGTCAAATTTGGTCAGCGCAATATCTTGAGTACTTAGTCTTCAGTAATCCTTTGCAGGTCACACATGTGGCCTTTTGAAATAGTGTTTCGAAGGATTAAATCTACTACCTACTTCTGCAAATTAGAACGTGCTACGAGAATGCGTACAGGAAGCCTCGCAATCTCAGTCTGTTCAGGGCAGCAAACTGTGTAGGTCAGCCGCTGCCAATTTGAATTAGGATGGGTAAATAAAACAGCAAAGCTCCAGAGGGGGCTAACTGAGGTTCAAAACGGGCAAGTTTTGGGGGCGGAGCCCCCCGGGGCGTAGTCCCTTTATGTTCACTGCAGTCAACACTGCGCTCTCAAAGAGTCAACACTGCGCTCTCAGAGAGTCAACACTGAAAGAATAGAGCATTGAGCCAGCCAAGCAACCTTACAGTGTAAAATTTGTGAAACAAAAGCCAATTTTGCGCTGATTTCGGAACACCCCGGTCAAACCACCGTCCACGCGCGACCCCTTCGGGGTCGCGTGTCTTTGTTCCCCCCGGGATGCAATTGGGTGTATTGCCACTCAGCATGCACCAGCAGAGCAAAGACAGTAGCAGCTTCACAGCACTCGGGAGGACAGGCGAGCGAGGGCGTATGGAGCTCAGGCTTTAAGAGGAGCAGTTCAGATGGATAGCAGTCCCCCTGAATTGCTCGCTCACCCGTGAGCACACAGCCGTTGAGGTATACATCAGAGGTCTTACACACCATTGGCAAGCAAACAGCTTCAGACACGGTATGGTATGACAGGGACTGTGCAAACGCAAGAGCGGGGGGGTGCAGGGGGGGCGCAGCCCCCCCTGAATTGTTTAACTCATTTGGGTGCCGCTCTTCATTGCAAAGACCAGGCTGCCATCTCAGAAATGGTTGAACAGGAGCAGTGGGGTGCAGAGGGAGTGCAGCCCCCCTTGAATCGCTCTCACTACATTAGGTACAACTTCAATGC
>Ga0307945_1000939_pt1:0-15000 | contig 21868 bp, 29 predicted proteins | sample OrgLakmetagen228_FD_201818 | JGI IMG/M metagenome (GOLD analysis project Ga0307945, IMG submission 201818) | Saline water microbial communities from Organic Lake, Antarctica - #228 | ecosystem: Environmental > Aquatic > Non-marine Saline and Alkaline > Saline | place: Antarctica: Organic...
AATTCAAAGCCCGTGAAATGCTACGAGCAAAAAGGGAAACCAAGATGCTTGACGGTGCTGTTTGGATTTAGTCCAAGTCTATCAAGTCCCTTTCAGAGGTCTACTTCGGAGCATGCACACTCATGGCCACTTTCTGCATGTGCTTTACTTCCTTGGGACCCATCTCAAATGGCTGCCCATCCTCCACACTCTGATGCGGGTGCTTAGCTGCATAGTGTGCTGCCATGCCTTACTTCCACACACACCACTTGCTTTTGCCCATCAATGCACTCTGGACACAACAATGGCACATTGTTGCACTGCCCCCTATCCTTCTTGCAAGGTGCTGAAGAGAACTTGGCATAGCCAGGGCTTGCAGGCAGCACAAAGGGGTAGTGTTTGCAGAATGGCTTCCTCCACTCTGGCTTGAAGCCCATGCAGGGTGTGAATTGCAGGCATGCTCACGGCATGCAAGCTAGGGCTTGCAGGCAGTGATGCATCTGCGTGCACACCATCCACAATGGTACCATTGTGGATGGTGCTGCTGCCTCTGGTGGTGCTGCTGCTGGGTTAGCTGCACACGCATTCTGTGCTGCTGGCTGTGCTGAAGAAGCCAAACATGCTTTGCTGGCCATGTTTGGCTCTCTTGCCTGCCTGCCATTCCCTTCTGCACTTCTCAGCATGCTCATCCCTGTTAAACCTACTGCTGAACTCCCTTTTACAACCCTGGGCATCAACCGTTCCACCTGACACTTCGAAGAGGGTGCCAATCGACAGTTCTTGAGCCGAGGATTCCAAATATATAATTAAAATTTCGAGAAAGCGCCTCAGTAAAATTCTGGAGGGGGGATCCCAAAAAATCGAAACATCCCTGCCCCCCCCCCAAACGACCTTCTCAGATTGGACTCATTTATATATCAATCGATAGCCCTTAATCTCATGATTCCGATCATAAAATAAAAAATGGGGTTGACACCTGACGTACAAATTTGCTACGTTAATTCCACCCTCCTGAGCCAGGTGTAGTTTCAGGCTTTTTCCAAACTTCCGCTGAGTGGCCCTTTGGAAATATTTAGTGATGTAACCTTACCTTACAAGAAAGAGGTGGTCTCTCCTCTTCAGAAATGTTAGACCTAGTGATACCCCAGGTTGTCAAATTTGGGCTTTTTGATAGGACAGACTGCGAAGTAATGGGGCATGTGATACCAATCCCGGGATCTTACAAGAAGGCATGCGAAGGAGAACCGAATCAGCCAACCGAATCAGAACCACCAACTAGTAGCTGAGAACCTTGAAAGGGTGCATTATCATTGAGTAATGGCACGCAAATTAAATCTCGGGAACAGATAAATTTTAATATCATAAAAAAGGTGTGTGAACAAAACCCTACTACTTACAGTGTTGGCATTCTCACTCTCTCAAATTTCCGTTCATGCATGCACATCATCATACCAATGGAACACGATGTGAAGACAGCAGCAACTGGTTGCCTGAGAATTCACTGCCAGCGGGAACACACGGCCATCAGACCAACGAGCCAACCTATTAAAATCGACTAGGAACCGTTCTTCTGAGTGAGAAAGAATGGCAGTACAGGAGAGCACCATTATGTACATGGGGGAGGCTAGCACGTGTACATGCACAGCCCTCCCACTCCAGCCAAGATATCAGAAAAGGCAAGTGTGTTTGTTCCCTACTTTGCGAAAAACCTGCGGCCTGAGACATGTGGCAGCCTCGAGGAGCCGAAACTGGAAGTACTAATTGCTGCTGCTGCACACGAGGGGATGGTGCTGCCGCTCTACTGACGCCACACGCATAGTTTTGCTGGAACCTGAGGCTGAGCTGCACAGATTCAGCTTTCCACTCCGCTTCCTGCTGGGGGGAGCAGCGGCTTAGTAGCCACCACCGTAGCCCCCACCATAGCCGCCACCGCCGTAGCCACCGCCACCGCCCATGTCTGTAAAAGAAAGGAGCCAGGTAGGGAAGTTAAGAGACGTACAGACAGGCTGAATCAGTCAATACATGTACTGCGCCTTGGAAGGATGCACGTTATATGTTGTGGCACACTTTCTCACGCTTGGAGAGGGGGCAGGCAAGGCAACACACGTTGCAAGACTGTGCATGGCTATAAACTCACCACCACCGAAGCCACCGCCACCGTAGCCTACATCAAAGAAGAGAGGAGAAGAGAGCCCGGAATGAGAACTTGGGAAGAGGTTAGGCTAGGAGAATGATTTTCGCTGGGCAGCCAAGGGATGTTAGGAATGAATGCATGAACATACTGTACGATTACTACCCACCACTGTCATATCCGCCGTAGCCTGTTCAATCAAACAGGAGAAGACGCGCAGGCGTGCGGAGGAGGCAGGGTGAGTTTGTGAACACAGGGGGTGAGAAAAGAGCTTGTACAGCAATTTTCTGGAGGTGCTACACTGAACATGCGTGCATACGTGTGCATTTGCTCTGCTCTTGGTCAGAGCAATGTGCATGATGCCACATTATAAGTAGCTGCAGGACACAGAGTGCGCATGGACAGGTTTGTGCTCTCCAAATGCTGGGATGCTTGCAGGATCCTGTGCTGGGCAAGATGCTGGAAGGCCTTCACATGAACACAAACCAGGATTCACAAGAGACCCACCTCCACGGCCGCGGCCACCTCCGTAGCCACCACCACCACCGCCGTAGCCACCACCGCGTCCGCGGCCACCGCCCTCACCGGGAGGGGCGGCCTCGTTCACTCGGATGGTGCGGCCCATGAAGTCGGTGTTGTTCAGCTCAGCGGCAGCGGCCAAGGCAGCGCCAGACTCCATGGTCACGAAGCCGAAGCCACGGGGACGTCCGGTCTCACGGTCTGCAAAGAGGGAGGGGGGAAGAGAGCGTGGGAGGGTTGAAAAAGCGCAGGATCAAGAATATTTCTTAGGCCTAGCCGGTACTTGTAGCCAGCACCCTTTTTCGCAAGCCGATGCGAAGAGCAAAAGAGAAGGCACAGAGCACAGAGCTGAGTGGGGAGCAGCGTGTGTGAGAGGAGTCGGGCATGCTGCGTTCCTCCGAGACCGAAAAGCACAAAAGCCACTGTTTCCTCCCGATCCTCTTCTTGTTGCGCGTGCGAGAACACCCGGTGAACAGCAGATGCGCCCACACACGCACACACCACGATCACAGGAGGGGAGGTTCTACTCACAGACCCACAAACACACCACGCGCGAGGGGTCACTCACTCACTCACCAGTGGGGATGAAGGCATCCTCGACGGGGCCGTACTGAGAGAACATGCCGCTGAGGTCCTCCCTGGTGGCGGACCAAGGCAGGTTACCTGTCGGGAGGGGAGCGGAGGAAGCAACAAAATATCGACATGGAGCACATCAAAACTCCGAGCCCCTCCCTATTGGCGCCAGTGTTTGCCACCATGTGTATGTGGCTGTGCGTGTTGTTGTGCATGTGCAAGGAGAAGGGGCGGGTACGGGGGGGGGGGCTCCTGCAATTGCTGGGTCCCGGACTCGGAGAAGCCGCCCCCCGAACCGCTCTCATTATTGGTCTGCCACACTCACCGACGTACAGCTTGGTGGTCATGGTTGAAGGAAGTGGTGAAAACAAAGAGGCAAAGGAACAATTGAAAAGAAAGAGAGGATTCGAAGAGCCCTGGAAATTAGACACTACTTTTTGCCATTCCTGAACAGCTGGCTAAAGCTTAAAAAATGCCTTCTTGAGTGAGGCTTTGTTGGTCCCACCCCATGATGGCCCAGCAGTTCTGCTGCAGGCACACAACACTGCCTGTGCCCTTTTTTCACCGGCTGTCTTCACACACATAACGCACAAGAAGTGTAAGCATCAATGATCATGAAGGACCGAAAGACGCTAATGCTAATGCAACCCCCTGACAGCTGCAAACACACACACACACACACACACACACACACACACACACACACACGAAATACACATATATACACACACACACGAATACACAAACAAACACACACACATTCACACACACACACACACACACACACACACACACACACACACACACACACACACACACACACATACACACACGCGCGCACACACACACACACACAAATCAAACAAACAAACAGACAAACAAACGAAACAAAGAACGTTGTGCAAGCTGACGATGTTGTGAGAGGCGGAGCAGCTGGAAGTAAACCCCTGGTAGAATTGCCTCCGACTTCATGGCAACGACAGCAGCCAAAGAAAACAGAGAGAAACAGATAGTGTAAGCAGATAGTGTAAGCAGATAGTGTAATCATTACCAGCGGCATGGATAAAAAAAGGGATGTTGTTCTGGGGTCTACATCGTCCATTTGGTGATAGAGTCACAGCGTCCCACATATTGAGCAAACGGGAAGTGACTCTTGGAGCGGAATCCAGCAGGAAGTGACTCTTGGAGCGGAAGCCAGCACGCAGCCTGGGTAATGATGGGTGTTGTTTGGGGGCTGTGTTGGATGTCCGTCTGAAAAAAGGAAAAAAGAAAAAAAAACTACGCAGGCAGTGACAGCCACTCCCCACATTAATTAAGGAAAAGGAGCCACTTTGGTACCGAGTACCGTAAAGCTCCTCCACCGCGAAAAGGAAAGGAAAAATTAATGGGGATCAGGAGGGTTGCAGGCTTGGCCTGAAACCGGCTCCTGATGAGAGTTGATAACAGTACTGGAAAGGGCTTGTCTGGTATGGACAAGTTTAGCAGCGAAGTTCCCAGAGTGCACATGGAGCTTGCAGGCAAGCTTCTTAACTCTTTGAGAATCGAGACCCAATTCCTTCAAAGGCTTCAGAGTGTGAGTGTTGTAGATGGTGCCGCCCACACCCAAAAGGATGGTGTGGAAAGTAACGGAGGCTCCTCCGTCTGATTTGTGTGATTTTGCTGCAAACCTGATTAATTACAGGTAACCTTCGTTGTGGCAGCCAGACCAGCAAGTCCTAGGCTGTGAAGTGTTTTTGGGAGCAAAGCTGCTTTAAATTAAATTCCAATAGAATAGACTGGTATAGAAGCCATGGTAAAAAGCCAACAAAAGCGTGGCGTTGGCAGCAGGTCATGTTAATCCTGTGCCCTTCCTGCTTGGAGAAGTGCTTAAACAAAAACTGGATTTCTGTGATTTTGTTTGGTTGAATGTCCATTGGTTTCATAGCCTGGGGATATGGACTGGCAGGGTCAAACTGTTAGGTTGAGGGCAAGTCATCTGCCTGCCCACGACCCACCGACCTGCAGAAGAAGAACCATAAGCCCCCCCTGCTCTATTCTAAGCATGCAAACATCCCCAAGGATCAGCGAGAGCAGCTGGCTCGCTGCTGCCTGGGTGCAAGGGGCCTCTGGAAGGGTTAGCACCGCCGCCACCAGGAGTATTGCTCAGATATTTGTGGGGGCGAGCTGTTGGTAATAGGACTTTACCCATTTGGCTTTTTGATGCTCGTTTATCTGTCAGAGACAGGCATACTTCCAGTCGCCCTGATCCAATTTTGGTTACTCCCTTACCTACTAAATCAAAACCACCTTCCACTCCCCACTTGCAACAGGTGCAGCATGCTAGATCTCATGGACAAGTGCGCAGAGCTCACGAACTTAACGCTAATAAGAGGGAGATACACCTCACAGAAGTGAAGTATTGTGAAGACACTAGGCCTGGACACCAGCTGGAGGCCTCTAACAAAAAGCACGAGAGTTTATGCACACTCTCAGCAAAAGCTAAACAAGTTATGAGCTTCCGCTCAGATGCCCCTGAGGCATATATAGCGATGTAACCTTACCTACCTACCTACCTACCTCAACAAGTTACACTTCACACCATCCTTCTTGGTGTGGGAGGATCAATCTACACCTCTAACACTTTGCATCATCTAAAAGAGCTCGGCCTCGATTCACAGAGGGCCCACAAGACTGCCCTAAAATTGCATGTTCACTCTGTGCATTATGCGTACAAACTGACTGCAACTAAACGCGCGCTCAAAAAACTAATTGCTCTCAAGGGCTCGGTCTGGAGCAGGGTGCTGCCAGCCACCCTCCAGATCCCCACTAGTTTTCTTTCTCCTTTGGTGGGAGAGACTCAGCAATTCGGGCAATGTGTCTCCTTTTCCTTAATTGATGCAGGGAGTGTTTTGCTGTCTGCGTAGTTCTTTTTCTTTATTTTCATCTTGTGGGGGTTGTGTTCAATGTGTCTTGTCTCATCTGTATGATTTTGGTTGCGGATCTGATTGCAGGTAGGCCTAATCTTTTCATGAGTGCTGTGTGTAGACCAGTAACTCCAAGGCTGTGGAGTGGGTTCCTTGTGTGGCTGCTGTAAATGTTGCCTTTGCACTTAACATGATGGTGTGAAGGGTTTTACGGTGTCCAAGTAAGCAACGCATTAGCAGCTTATGTTGTTCACGTGCCTTTTCTGCTTGTTATTAAGTAGGGGAGGTGTCTACACAGTAATTAATTTAGATGAATAAAAAGGGGTTTGTTTGGTTGTATGTCTCTTGATTTCATAGCCAGGGGGTATGGAGTGGCAGCGCCATCTGCTAGGTTGTTATGGGTAGCTCTTCTTGCATTATTGGCAGACCTGGTTTGATAAGTGTTTGTTGGGTTTCGTTTGGGGTGTGTTTGCTGGGTCGGAGAAACTATAATTGCATCTGGCTTGCTAAATTTCCGCCGTTGTTGTGCATGGAGATTGGAAGAAGGTAATAGCCAGGTTGGAATCATTCCTATCTGCATCTCTTTTGAAGGGCGTATAATGCCTTGTAGTACCATTTTTTCACGACTGCCTATGTCTGCTTGTGCTAGCAGACATGCACCCTGTGTGCCTTGTTGGATTGCCTTTAAAATCATTTGTCCAGCTTCTATGCCTGTTAATAATCATTTTATTGATAATGGGATGACTGCAGCTTGACAGCATGTGGAAGGTGCCGTCTAGCTTCTAACAGATGGGGCAGATTGGTGGGCCTTCTATATGGTTGCACTGAGCGGCACGCTTATTTTTGTATATCAAATCTGTGCGGCAGAGCATGACATTTTTCTTTTCTTCAGAGGTGCATTTTTCCAAAATGAGCTACTCATGTCTTTCGCGACAATGCCTTCCTTGATCAATTCTTGGTATTTTGTGTAGCACTTTGTGGACTAATGGTTTGAAACCTCTTTGATTTAGGATTTAGGACCTAGGTTGTGTTGGACGTGCATGTGTGCTTTCACAGCATCAAGATCTGAGAAAATGGAGAGCCTTTCTGCTGGAGACCTTCGTTAGAAGGTATTAGGAGTATCTGGTAGGCAAGGGGGAGGATTTTCCACCCTTGTTGGCCAGAATATGGATGAGTGGGGACGGGCGTCGGTGTTAATGTGGGTATCATGGCCACTTTGATTTACCGCAGAGCACTTTGCTATGGCATCAGCGCACTCATTCCCTAGGAAGCCAGCATGAGCTTTAACCTTGTAGAGATGGATGGTGTATTTAGATAGCTGGATGTGGTGTACGATGATTTTTAGGAGTTTGGCATGTTTATGCCGTTTCATGCGCTGTCGGTAGAGGATGCTATTTCTTATTAGCCATAGTGCACCAGCGCTGTCTGTTGCGATATGGGTGTGTTCATTTATCAAAGCAGCAGCAATTCCCGCTAGCTTGGCTCTGCTTATGGTTATATTGTTGCTTGTCCCTCCAGGATTTACTGTGGTGATTTTGTTGGACTGAGGGTGGTAGACTCCAGCTCCAATAGACTGAGATCCATTTTCTTTGTTTATAATACAACTCCCATCTGCTGTGAAAGCCCATTCTTTCCAGTTAGGGGCCTTGAGTTCTAGCAAGCGCTTTTGTTGCATATGATGGGAGGGGACCTGGCTGTGTAATGTATTGCTTATGTCGCCAATATTTGCACTGATAACTGTGTTTCTCGAGTGTTTGGGGAGCCTACATTATTTTGCGGTATCCTTTTAGTTGGTGGTTAAAGAAAAAAGTCCTTTCAGTTGGTGATTCAATAAAAGGTATGGTGCCTGCGTTTTAAATTCCAGATTGCCGCTGGTGATAGGAAGTCTTGTTATATTTTCTCCGACCAAGATGGGTTGTTTGTAATAAGTTGCTCCCTGGCAGCTTTATTCCAGACTACAAAAATGCGTATGTCCCATGTTGCTTCTGGCAGGGGTAATGTTTTGCTGCACTTACCTCAGGACCATGAAGGACATCAGACCTGATGTCCGTGTGGACGTCTTTCATGGCCAGTCCAAGAAACGCCAGATGGCCACACCATGCGATGGAAGCGCCAGCTGTGCACCATGGTGGGGGAGTCTTCAAATGTGTGGAATGCAGAAATGTCGTCTGTGGAGTCTGTGGAGGCTATGGAAAGGTCAGGAATCATGGTGAATCATGGTATAATGTATAATGTTTCTTAGTACAACTGATCCTGCTCCAGCAGCTGTGAATACGAGACGCTCACCTCCATTAAACGCGTCCAGGTGCAAAACTTGTTTCACTACACCTGTTGAGTCCCTCCATGCCAAGCTCTGATGCCCACACAATAAGAGTAGGACTGTGAGGGCGTCCTTCACATTTAAACTGAATGATACTGACATTCCCAAAAGAATTTAATATCTGAGAGGAAGGTTTTTCTCGGATTGATACTCTCCGATTAGGGGCCACCTTGACTTGCAGTGGCGCGACTGCTACACATAATCATGGGGGACTTGGTTGTGTGTCTCTGTGGTGCTGCCAATGTCAGCGTTAACTGTGTTTCTTGAATCTTTGGGGAGGCCTGAATTTAGCCAGTCTTTCGTTTTCTCCAACCAGAAACAGTACTGAGCTTCTCCCTGGCAGCTCTGATCGAGATTTGTAGGACATGCCCTATTTCTTTTTGCAAATAGTTTTGCTCAGCACTGGCAGTTTGGAGGGAGCAATTGGGAAATAATTTAAATCTGCCTGCGCAGTCTTTTCCTCTTTCCTTTGCGAGCGATGGTGATCACGTAGCGTTTGCTTTTTCATAGTTCAGGCCAGTGCAATTTTCAACTTTTAAATTGCCATGATTGGAAAATCCACCTTGCTGTGCTTACGCACAGCTATGATATATTTAAGTGCAGAGCTAGCAGCTATAGCAGCTAACTAAGATACACGGCTACTCACACATAGCCACAGACAGCCTTACATCACTGCACCAAATCAAAACGCAGCTGTCACACCCGAATATCCATCGCCACCACACCCAAGGAGATGTCCTTCATTCCATAGCTAATACAATCCGCCAATCACCATCGTCCGTCCACTTTTTCAAAGTAAAGTCCCACGCCGGTAATATAGGTAATGAGCATACCGACGCCCTTGCTAAACAGTCAGCCACCACCTACTCCGACATTGCAGACACCCCCATCAGAACAGCAGGCCCTGAGGGAAATCCCTTCTGCAACATCAACTGGCTTGCAAAAGAAGACATAGAAAATAAACACAAACCCATAATCATACCCATACAACATACATGGCCCATTCTCCTTCCCCAAAGCTTTGGTACCTACCAAACCACCGTGACACCCTTCAAGCACACATGCATCTTATCCATAAATTAGGAAATGCCAAAACTGAAGCAAACTACCATGCATACTACCAGACCCTCGTAAAGGACGGCACTGCCAATGGAGCCACTAGCAATTAGCAATGCTCAATTAACATCATCCGATGTTTCCTTTAAGACCAAATTTATTATTATGAAATACAGAACAGGCACGCACCCTACGTAATTAAAAACTTACGGTATAATAAAACTCTCAACAAGTCAAACTTTCCCCCTCTGCCCACAAGTAGACAGTGCCCTGCACATCCTTTCTGGGTGCAAACACACGCAAATAAGGAACATGATCACCGAAAGACACAACTTAGCATGCCGCATGATCTTTAAGGCTACCAGCAAAACAGGCTCCTTAGGATCATGCATTGTTTCCAAAGATATAGGCAGCAACGAAGGATGACCATGCAAAATCTCCAGGTTCCTGAAACCGCTGAAAGTAGAATTGTTCCCAAATGGCTCTTCCCACCCCGCTTCCCAAATAAAGACAGATTTACCTCCAGCCGCCCAGATTTTGTGCTGGTTACTCCCATCGCTGCAAAAACACAAAAACAACAAACTAATGTAGGGGGGTGGGTTCTTCGAAGTGGCAGGGGGCAATTGAGGGAGACTGGGAGCACCCCAGCGGCACCGTCAGCCACCAGTAAAGCCACCAGCCCCAGACAGCACCGACCTAAAGACCTCAGCAAACCTCGGCGTGACATCCACCTCGTCGAGATCAAGTATTGTGAGGACACCAGACCTCAGAACCAGCTGAACGCCGCAAAGGAACAGCACAAAGACCTTTGCAACATTCTCCAAGGAGCCTCTGTTACTCTTCACATCATCCTTTTGGATGTGGGCGGCACCATCTACAACACTCAAAACTCTGAAGCCTTTCAAGGAACTGGGTCTCGATTCTCAAAGAGTTGAGAAGCTTGCCTCCAAGCTCCATGTGCACTCTGGGAACTTTGCTGCTAAACTTGTCCATACCAGACGTGCACTTTCCAGCACTGTTATCAACTCTCATCAGGAGCCGGTTTCAGGCCAAGCCTGCAACCCTCCTAATCCCCATTGGTTTTTCCTTTCCTTTTTGCGGTGGAGGAGCTTTACGGTACTCGGTACCAAAGTGGCTCCTTTTCCTTAATTAATGTGGGGAGTGGTTTTCACCGTGACGCACTGCCTGCGTAGTTTTTCTTTCCTTTTCTTTCTCTATTACTAAGTACACGGGGAACAGCCACCACACCACACAGTGTCTTACAAAATAAGTTTCATGTTTATGGTCAAGTGTTGCTCTGGATGTTTCTGACTTTTCAACCCTCCTGATCCTCATTCAATGCCTACAACATAATTTTGGCAGTGAGGAGGGGCTTTTGGGTGCTGGCAGCATTATGTTCCTTCCCTTAATTGCATTGAATGTGCAAGCGTTGCAAAAATAAGACAATTGCAGGCAAACAAAAAATATAAATGCAACGAGTGATTAGCACTAGGTTTCTGGCGATTTAAAGGAAGAAAATTGCGTGTTCTCTCTCTCTCTGTCTCTCTGTCTCTCTCTCCCTCTCTCCCTCTCTCTCTCCCTCTCTCCCTCTCTCCCTCTCCCTCCCCCTCTCTCTCTCTCTCTCTCTCTCCCTCCCTCTTCCCCCATCTCTCTCTCTCTCTCACTCTCTCTCTCTCTCTCTCTCTCTCTCTCTCTCTCTTCGTGGAATATTTACCTATATTTCCTGCTAACATTAACAATTGAAGTACAACTTATATTACAATATTACAATAATGTGAGGAATACAGTGTTCAAATCCAACAGCAGCTAGAACAGCCTGCTCTGGCAATATTATTTGATGGTAACCTGTCCAAGTTCTTGCCGTTCTCTACTCGTGCCAGTTTCCTCCTCATCAACCTCAAGGTCCCACACAAAAACTCCGTCGCTTCGGGTAAAGCCGCTCACACCAAGCTCCTCATCCCTCTCACCCTCAGAGGAGCACGGAGACCCAGCTTGAAGCTGTACCGCAGATCCAGCACTTAGCTGTTGCAATCCAGGCAATTGACTATCCCCTTCAGCTGCCTGACCGTCGCCTCTAGTTTGTTGTGCTGCTCTTGATTGTAGAGATGGATTTAGGACTGTATGTTGATGGAGGGGCTCTAAATCAGCCTGCAGCAAGATTTGGGTCAGGGAGAAACACCGTGCACGTCATGTTGCAGCACTGCTCATAACAATGGATAAAGATGGACATGGTAATTAGTTTACTTTGCTGCATTTCACCTTACTACAGGTAAAAGAGTGTGCAGGCTGAAGGGCATAATACCAAGCATTGCAAGCAGGGCAGGGAGAGGACGCACAGCAGTATTTCCAGCGATTCATGTTAAACTGCAAAACGCATAAGCGCTCAAACGTGTATGACGAATTGTCATTGACAATGACAGCAGTCCAAGAGCCACCAAATTGCACAAACGAGTCAATTGCGTAAACCGTCATCCAAGATGTCAGGCGCTGCTGGCAGGTCAGGCAGAGAACAAGCACAGCTTTTTTACAAAATCACTTCTAAGGCACAGAACATATATTGTGAGCAGTGGAAATTAGACGACGTACCTTCAGCAGAACTTCCCCCATAAGCGCTTTGACGGAGGGCAGGGTCCCTCTCACTGCAATCGGTGCCTGGAACCCCTGCTTTGTATACATGGACATAGCCTGCTGCCTGCTGGCGTGCACATGCAGCCACAGGGAATCCAAGCCCCACAGCCGTGCTGTGGTTGTGCATGTGTATGAGCGCATGTGCATGTGCAAGTGCGGGTGTGCACATATGCGTGTATGTGTGTCTGTGTGCGTGAGTGTGTGCAAACAGTTGAGAACTTACGCATAAGGAAACTACATTTCCATGTTGCCCATGATGGTGCGCATGTGAAGCACGAGTTACCCTGTCTGACCTATAGCACACAAGACATTGCAAACCTCCTTTACAGCAGATCAGCAGCACAGCTGCAGGACAATCGTTAAACTAAAAATGAACAAGCATGCAGCAAAACTAGCCCTGGTACTCCATAATTAGAATGTAGAGCAAAAAATTTGTTTAGGAAATTTGAAAAGGATGTTTAGACGTCATCATTATGCCAAATGCCATTTTTTCTATTAAGCAAAGAATGCTCCTTCCACATAAAGGAAGAAAAAAAACCTATGCAGACAGACAAAATTACTTCCCACATGGACTAAGGAAAAGGAGCATACTTTGATACAGGGGCACATGAGGCAATTTTGCATTCATGCAACAAGATTTCATTCCTGCAACACATACATTTCTCAGTATTGCACAATCAAATCGCCTCCCTTTTGCACACTTCCGTGCATGGAAGCACAAGAATGCACAGATAAAGCATGTGCAGTGACATACCTGTCCTCATAGCCGCCTGCAACAGTGCCTTGGCTACTCCTTTTCTCCGATGCTTGGTCAGCACACCCATGTTATACAAGTACGCACGGTAAGGCACAAAGCTGGGGAAGGGGGCAGGAAGGAGCGCTTCAGGCTGCATCAGCGACATGCTTGCCTACATGGAGCACGTAGACAGGTGATCAAGCCTTAATGAGAGCTCACACACTCATAAACACACACTAGACAGGTGTACAAGCCTTAATGAGAGTTCACACCATAAACACAGGTGTACATGCACAAGCACAAATGCTAACGTACTAGAAGATAAAGATGCAAACCACAACAAGGCGGCCCTTCCTGCGTCAAAATGCATGTTTTCTATCCCACAGTTTGCACTTGGTGAAGGATGTCCTTTTGTTATTTGATGCACTGTACAGGAGGTGTGCATGCGCAACGTCATGTTATTTTGTCAGTCAAAAAACAAAGTCAGAGGTAGGTAGGCAGGGCTTAGAATGAGGGAGGGGGGGAATTTCCAGCAGGCAACATTGTAAAGAGCGCAAAATAATTTGAATCAAATAAAAAAACGTGTTGTCAGTGGTCAGCAGAAACCTCACCGTGCCAACCACCTCTCCAGTTTCCATGCATTCAGCGACAAGGCAGACAAACTTGCGTTGCCGGATCCACTTGCGCTCGTTGCTCCTGCAAGAAAAAGGGGCACGCTTCAGAATGTAGAAATGTAACAAATGGTCTAATGAAAAATATTGAAAATATATCAGAGGGGCAACTGAGGCCCAAGAATGGGCAAGTTCTAACATGCTCTTTGAATCATGTGCCCCCAAATTGGCAAGCTCCGATTTCTTATTATGAATTGTATCTGTGGGTGCAAGAAATGGAGCTTACCGAATTGAGGGCACATGCGTAATTTTTTGTGGCGTGAACCAGGAGGGTAAAAAAAAAAGTAGTGGACGTCATGCCAAAATTCTTGGCGGGAGGCCCAAAAAGACCCCCCACCCCCCCCACCCCCCAATACTGCTCCCCCTGGGACGAAAAGGGTACCATTCTGCTCCTTTTTAAATTCTGCATCCTACTTACCAAGATATGCAATTGAAGTGGTGCAGAGTTATGGGGCAAAAACTGAGATACGGACGCCCATGCACACATGACCTACCAAGCACCCACAACTGACTTACACAGCTCCATATTGCCTCATTTCTTCAAATTTCCAATAAGTATCTTATGCTGACACTATCCTGGAAGTTTGGAGTGAATCGCTGCTCCTTTGGCTTGACTCACCCCGCGGTTTGCACCCAAGCGCGTTTGCCTCTGACTTGTGGGCTTGTCCACAGACCCCCCATTTAGCCTGATTTCCTCAAAGAGTGTGCCAATAGACAATTCACGAGCTCAGGAATCCATTGATATATTTATAACTTCGTGGAAGTGGCTCAGAAAAATCTGGAGGGGGGTCCCAAAAATGTAAACCCCCTCGAGGGACCACCCACCCCCGACCCCCTCGGATCGCACCCATTTATATATCAATCGATAGCTCTCAATTTCAGGATTCCGAATATATAATCTTAAATGGGATTGACCCTTGACGTCCAAAAGTTATGCTCACTGGGGCCTCCTGCGTGAACCCCATTTTTTTGCTGCCAAACCATCACCTAATGCCTAATGCACCAAAGTTCAGTGATATTTAGTATTTTAGAGTCCTTACAATAAACAAAGATGTTTACAGGAAAATGAAGTGATAAAACCCAATGGCTGGCGAGATATGCAAATCAATAGTTTGGAAAGCACCCATCTAGAATTGTCCTAAACATGCGTTTGTCCTGTCAATCTGTACACAGAGCGACTTAACAAATTTGCACGTACTCTGGCAGCTTATAGTGTCAGCTTTAGTTTGAAGCTAATTGTTTTAGTTTGATGAAGAGACGTGTGAGTATTTCCCCCTTAAGGATCAATATGGAGCATCTTAGAACACTCGTTCAGCTGCCCCCTTTGATATTTGCATGTGACTTTGTGTAATTACGGGGCACACAGAGCTTGTTGGCATAACACAAATTGGGGTGCCTTTAGCACTGCCTCTCTTTCTTACAACACTCTAGCAGCTCAATCATTCAAGCATGTGCAGGCTGGGTAGGAGGCGTCATGCTCTGCT
>Ga0307945_1000939_pt1:20000-21868 | contig 21868 bp, 29 predicted proteins | sample OrgLakmetagen228_FD_201818 | JGI IMG/M metagenome (GOLD analysis project Ga0307945, IMG submission 201818) | Saline water microbial communities from Organic Lake, Antarctica - #228 | ecosystem: Environmental > Aquatic > Non-marine Saline and Alkaline > Saline | place: Antarctica...
TGTATGATCCCTCCCGAGCACCTTGCAGCTGTGTGCTTGAAGCAGTCTTTTCCTTGTATTCCCGTCTACCAACGCCTTGTCCTGACCTCCTTTCTCTGGTGCTTTGCACATCGGACACGAACGTTGCAAATCCATTCATTTTTCTGTCGCCACCCTCACACACTGGTTTGTAATAGCAAAAGCTGGTGTGGCAAATGCAGTCGGTGCCTGGCGGTTGAAACTGTCTGTCAGCTGCCGGGCACCACCTGTGGGGTCAAAACCAACGATTAACATTGTTGTCCCACGCAAACCTGTGCTCTTCCTATATCTGTTGTCTACCTAGTTGCTCAGCCTTACTTGTCATGCCATACATACAGGGGTAAGGCACAGCTCTACAGTTTCCGCACGTTCCCTCTTCAATAAGAGGGATCTGGCCAACCCTGCACCTTTTTCCTCACAAGACCCTCACGCCATACCACGCATCTTCGCTGCACACAGGCACACAAGCTGAGTTTGGTGATGAAGACATGTCCACCCCCACCAGCCTTGTGACTTACCTACGCCGCAAGGAACAGGCAGCTGCGACGTCTTCCTCGTTTGCCGATGCCCCCTCCCCCCCCTCCCTCCAGAACACAACACCTACTCACCGTGCTGCATCTACACCTGGCCTCCAACCCCACTCAAATGCACCCTTGTATTCTGTTCCTGGTGCCCACCACTATCCACCTCACCACCACCACCAACGACCTCTTTCCCACTCTCACACACTCCCTCCTATCTTTTCTGCTGCCGGCAATAGGAGTGATAGCACAGCAGCAGCCCTGACTGATCCACAGCAGCAGCAGCAGCAGCACCAGCACCAGCACCAGCACACAACACCAGCACCACCACACACTACACGCCAGCAGCAGCAGGAGCAGCAGCAACACCACCACCAACGCCACATACCGCATCCACCGCTCCAGCCCTCACCCCACCTCTGGCAGCAGCAACATGCTGGGCCACACAGACAAGGCGATCTGACACAGCAGGAGCAGCAACAGCAGCAGCAACAGCAGCAGCAACAGCAGGGGCAGCACTTCTCCCCGGCTTTGCGTGCCTTGTCCTCCCCTGTGTCACAGTCCTCCTCTCTCTCCCAACCACAGGAACAGAGCTTGCAGCAGCAGCACCTGCAGGCAGCAAGCCGCGGCTCCCCCGGTCTTGCAGTTGGAGAGCCTTTCACCCTGCGACAAGAGGGGCAAGGAGCGCAGCTGGTGGATGAGTTGCCGCAAGGGGGGCAGCCTTTTTTAATGCAGCAGGAGGAGCAGGCGGCAGGTGAGATGCTGCAGGAGGGGCAGCCGCTGGACGACTCTGCAATGATGATGTCTCCTGAGCCGCCTCGCCGCCCCAGCCAACGCCACACCCACCAAATGGCGCAGGGGCCACCCGCGGCTGATCTGGTGGCTATGCATGAACTTGAGCCGCCGTACAGACAGCGGGAGGAGGTTTATAGAAGCGGCGGAGATGGCGTGCAGCAGCTGTTTGAGGAGCACCAGCATGAGGGTGGTTGTGGGGCCTCATCTCCGATGGCCGTGTCCCCCATGCCCCCGCCTTCTCCCGCACCTACCTCTGCGCACAAAGCCTTTGCGTCAGCACGGCAGACAGGTTCTGCAGTGAGCGTAGAAGGCCTGCAGAGGGTGAACTTTGAAGGGCAAGATTTGTGGGAGGAAGGAGGGGGGGCAGAAGACATGGCTGTGTCCCCCCCTCCTCCGCAACGCCGTTTGCACCTGCACCAGCTGATGGATGTCCCTCACCCCTCTGCTCAGCAGCAGCAACAGCAACAGCAACAGCAGCAGCACCCCCCCCTCCCCCAGACACAGCACTGCCAACTAGGCCACACGACTACTAAC
>Ga0307945_1000941_pt1 | contig 21835 bp, 29 predicted proteins | sample OrgLakmetagen228_FD_201818 | JGI IMG/M metagenome (GOLD analysis project Ga0307945, IMG submission 201818) | Saline water microbial communities from Organic Lake, Antarctica - #228 | ecosystem: Environmental > Aquatic > Non-marine Saline and Alkaline > Saline | place: Antarctica: Organic Lake...
CCGGGAACGTGCTATCCCCTGCACAGTATAACAACAGTAAAACAACATACCCACCAGGGAACGTGCTATCCCCTGCACAGTATAACAACAGTATAACAACATACCCACCAGGGAACGTGCTATCCCCTGCACAGTATAACAACAGTATAACAACATACCCACCAGGGAACGTGCTATCCCCAGCACAGTATAACAACAGTATAACAACAGTATAACAACATACCCACCAGGGAACGTGCTGTACCCTGCACAGTATAACAACAGTACAACAACAGTACAACAACATACCCACCAGGGAGCGTGCTATCCCCAGCACAGTATAGCAACAGTACAACAACATACCCACCAGGGAACGTGCTATCCCCTGCACAGTACAGGTGAGGGATGGGGGTGGTAGGGGGAGGGAACAGGGCATCTCCGGCGGAGATGGCTGGCCCGTATGAGCCTCTGTGGCGTCGTAGGTAGCGCTGGTGAGTGAGGGGGGTGCCCACACTTGAGATCTCCACTCTGCTACGGATATCTGCATGCAGTGTGTGTGTGTGTGTGTGTGTGTGTGTGTGTGTGTGTGTGTGTGTGTGTGTGTGTGTGTATCACGTACAGAATAGGAGTGTTTGAATGTTTGTGTGTTTGAACGTGTGTGTGTGTGTGTATGTGAATGTGTGTGCATACGTACGTGTGTGTGTGTGCATGTGTGTATTCTGCATGTGCGTTTTTTGTGTGTGTACGTGTGTGTGTGTGTGTGTGTGCATGTTTGTATGTGTACACAAAGTTTTGAGCAAGTGCATTAGCACCACTTTGAGGCCGCCACATGTGCTTTTCTGTTTTACTCGTTTCCACTAGGTGTTACTCGTTTCCGCTGGCGTAATTTACTGCTTTACGTTGTTTTGTTAATTGGGTGAGCAACGAGTAGATGATGATACGCTGCCTACTCCACCTGGAATGACGCGCTCCACTGCCGTCCACAGGACTTGTGACCTCTCCTCCTTGAGCTTCTTGTACTCCTCACTGTGGCAGTGCAAAACGGCGTAGAAAGCGCGTGACTCATGGGCACCGTCGGTTTGGCACAGCATTTGCTTTTTCAAGACGAGCATATGGGTGGTGTACACGCTGTCACATTTGAGCATGACTCAAGAGCCAAAGTGAGCATGACTCAAGATCACCGTCGGTTTGGCAAAGTGTTTGCTTTTATAAGATGAGCATACGGGTGGTGTACACTCTGTCACATTTGAGCATGACTCAGAGCCAAAGTGAGCATGACTCAAGATCACCGTCAGATTTTAAGTAGGGATCAGTGATAAATCCAAAATGAGCACGGGTGGTGTACGCTCTGTCACATTGAGCATGAGCAGCGCAGAGTGTGGGCACTTATGCTCCACACTGCTGTACTAAGTCAATGCATTGAAATATTGAAATGCATCAGCAGTGCGGTGGTGTTATGAATGCATCAGCAGTGCTTTGGTTATGAATGCATCAGCAGTGCTTTGAAATGCATCAGCAGTGCGGTGGTGTTCTGAATGCATCAGCAGCGCTTTGGTTATGAATGCATCAGCAGTGCTTTGGTGTTATGAATGCATCAGCAGTGCTTTGAAATGCATCAGCAGTGCGGTGGTGTTATGAATGCATCAGCCATACGATGGTGTTCACGATTATGACCACCCCTACAAGTAAGAGCAGGTCCAGGGAAGATGCTTGAGCTAGTCACACACATCTCCGCAACTCTCATCACGCTATATATCTTCGCAACTCTCATCACAACATATATCTCCGCAACTCTCATCACACTATAAATCTCCACAACTCTCAGTACACAATATATCTCTGCAACCCTCAGTACACATTATATCTCCGCAACTCTCATCACACTTTCTCACCCCTCACGACCACCAAAGCTCCCACCAGGTGTTGATGCCATTTGCGCAGTGGGCCCGGGCAAGCATCTTTCGATGAGCTAAAGATGCTTGCACAGGCATACTGATTGGATGGAATCAATACCCGGTGGGAGCTTGACGCATTCAGCACGATTTCAGCGGGCCAGCAGGAGATAAAAAAACTACGCAGGCAGCGGACATCACTTCCACATTAATCAAGGGAAAGGAGCTACCTTGATACCGGGCAGACGGAGCTCATTATAACAGTGTGTGCAGCGTCCGTATGTTTGGAGTAAACAAGAGAAATAGGAGGGGGTGGTGCTTTACTTTCGAAGCAAGGGATGTTTGACCTTTTGGAGTATTTTCACATCAGACGCTACAATTAAGGACGCGGGGGAACACAGGAGTAAAAAGATGAGACCCAATTTTTACACCAACCTCAGCAAAATGACACATTTTCTACACCAAAGGGGGCGGCTGTTTTGTTCTTTGACTGGTATTGCTCGTGGCATCTTGGCTCGCCTTGTGATGTGCATGATGAGGTGCGCTTTGCAATGTGCAAAACTTATGAGTTCAGTGTGAAACACCTGAACTCAGGTTCGTTAAGTGTAGCATATAGTGAGATGTTCTCACTTTCTGCTTTTCTCCGGTTTCTGCTTCCCTTCTCCATTCTTTTTATTCCTCGGAAATAATGACAGAGCCCTATGCATCTCACGATGCAAGCGAAATAGAGCTAGGTGATTCCGACACACTGACTATTCTATTACAAACCATACGAACCTCTTGCGATCTAAGCCTTCCCAAATGGCATACGGCTCGGTGGCAGGCAGATACGCATGCAAGCAGTGCTTTCCCTGCAAATAATGAGGAGTCGCAGGGGTCATGGTGATCTTGGTGCATGGTTTGAGTCGCAGGGGTGATGATGATCTTGATGCATGGTGTGATGGTGATCTTGTTGATCAGGGGTGATGGTGATCTTGGTGCAGGTGTAAGTCGCAGGGGTGATGGTGATCTTGGTGCATGGTGTGAGTGTGGTTGGAGGCAATGGTGCAGCATAGTTTAGGGCTAGTAGTGTTGGTGTGGTGCTGGTGCTGGTGCTGGTGCTGGTGCTGGTGCTGGTGCTGGTGCTGGAGTGTATTTGGTCAGCTGCAGGTGTGGGGGTAATGAGCAGTGCAGATGGTCAGCTGTAGGTGTGTTAGTGAGGGGTAGGTGTGGTGGTGGTATCTTGAGGTATAGTGTGGCGCTCGTGCTAGCGTAGTGCTGGAATGGAGTGCTGCATGTTACCTGCAAAAGAAGGAACACGAACGGCGATGCGAAGGAGAACGGCTTGCATTCAAGGAGGAGTGAAAGCTTTGATTACACAACATTATGTGACGATTTCATGTGAGAATATTATGTGACAATATTACGTGACAATATTATGTGACAGTTTTATGTGACAATATTATGTCACAGTATTATGTACCAGTATTATGTGACAATACTATGTGACAATATTACGTGACAATATTATGTGACAGTATTATGTGACAATATTATGTGACAGCATTATGTACCAGTATAATGTGACAATATTATGTGACAATACTATGTGACAGTATTACGTGACAGTATTATGTGAAAGTATTATGTGACAATATTATGTGACAATATTATGTCACAGAATTACGTGACAATGCTGCGTGACAATATAATGTCACAAGATTATGTGACAGTATTATGTGACAGTATTATGTGACAGTATTATGGGACAAGTATGGGACAATATTATGTGACAATAAGCTATGATTACACAAAATAATGATCGCCACAAGGCAGGGCGGCGGGCCTTGTAAGTGAAATGGGTACACCCTATATCATGTTAGCTGAGCCATCACTTCCTACATCATGCAGAACTTGATTCTTTGTTGAGTACCTATGAGAAAACGCCTGAAGCTCTTTGTAGCAAAAGGCAAAGAAAAGTCTCACAACACCCAGCACCAAAGCGAGTCTCTGGAATTACTGATGCCGGTGCCTTCTCACAGCCTACATTTTTATTTTATTATGGGGTTTGCAGACATAATTAGTACAAGAAAGTATGATATGGTACGCAGGCAGCATTAACTGCTCCCCACATTCAATAAGCAAAAGGAGAGATTTCAGTGCTGGGCAACATAAAGGGCATCCTGCCTTTTTGTGTTGCACGTACTCGAGCTTGTAAGTACAGTTTTTCGTGTTTTTTGAACGCTTTGATTATTCGCCGCATTGCAGAACTGAGCTGCCCTCACTTCATTGAGGAGGGAGGAGCACTTGCATGACCACAAACGCAGTGCGATGCACACTAGTGGGTTTCTTACCCTTAATTATTAATTGCGGGCTTAATTATGAATTGCGGGCTTTTGTCAGGTAGATTAAAACAAAAGCATCACTGCCTGTGTTTATGAAAAGCTTTGGGCCCATGACCGGCACGATGCTTGTTGATAGTTACGAAATTACTTGATCACTTTTGGAGCAAGTCCTGGGCCCACGACGGCCGTGTGTGCTGTTTTTTGTATGTGTTTTCGTTCGTCATTAGTTGCAAAACCATTACTAACTCACCTGTGGAGCAAGTCTTGAGCCCACAATGGACGTGTGTGTCTGTTTTTTGTATGTGATCTTGCTCGTCATTAATTGCAAAACCATTACTAAATCACCTCTGGAGCAAGTCCTGGGCCCACGACGGACGTGCGTGTCTGTTTTTTGTGTGTGTTCTTGTATGTCAATAGTTGCAAAACCATGACTAACGCACCTCTGGAGCAAGTCCTGGGCCCACGACGGACGTGCGTGTCTGTTTTTGGTATGTGTTCTTGTTCGTCAATAATTGCAAAACCGCCAGCTCACCTCTGGGGCAAGTCCTGGGTCCATGACAGACGCAATGCTGATGAGTACCACGTTCTGAAAGCAGAGATGGGAAAAGTGGAAATGCGTCTGCCTTGAAGCCGTCTGTCTAAAACAGCACCATTTACTGACGAGAACCAGCATTCCAGCTGGAAGCAAACACTGAAATAGAATGTGGGTGTGTGTCAAGAATCTCGAAATGCAATGCAGTGTTAATGCATGCCCGATCATTCTGGGAGGAAGAGGAAAAATAGCTTCCGTCGATGAATGGCAGATAAATTGCTGATGATAAACACTCCCATTCTGGAAGCAGGAGACAATGTGAAAATGTGCTATGTACTGCTACACTAAGTTTCAAATATAATTTAAGGCAACATGAGTGGAAGCGTACACACACTCACTCACACATACGCATGCGTACACAGAGATACCCACACTCACACACTCACACATACTCAGGCGCACACACATACACACACATGCACACACACACCCTCTTACACACACACTCTCTTACACACACATTTGCACACACACTCTTACACACACACAGCAAACACATATACACACACAAACACACAGCAAACACATTCACACCTGCTCTGCATCCACACCCTTGTCCCAACTGTTGACCACAATATGGTGCAGCTCCAAACCTTCCAGGCCTGCAAGAAGGGGAGAACACAGTTGTGAACTCACAGTTAAATCTTTAACCCTAAATATCATTGTCTTAGCCTCTTGTTGTGCCTTGTATATAAAGAATGACAGGACTGAAGGGTAAAGTCACATTCACAGAAACTATAAACACCACACCAGCCACCCAAGACCCACACCCACACACCTTAACCTGCACCACATTCCTACCCCCACCCCCACCCATACCCACACTTACACCCACACCCACACCCACAAGCACATACACACACATACACTCATACATACACACACATAAATAAACATACATACACGAACACTCACACACATGCTGTGTGTGATATGGCCCACCTGTGGCATCAAAGCCAATGTGCAGGTGCATGAAGGAAGGACAGGGCGGGGTCTGCAAAGGAAATCAGAGGGACTTGCGAAAGTGACGTGTGCAAACTTACGTGCATGTGTGTATAAGCACGTGTGTGCATGATCCTGTGTGTGTCCTGCGCACATTTACGTGCATGTGTGTACATGCACGCGTGTGCATGAGCCTGGGTGTGTTTTACGCATACTTGTGTGCATGAGCCTGTGTGAGTCCGGCGCCTATTTTGGTGCACGTGTGTACATGAGCCTGTGTGTGTTATGCGCACACTTACGTGCATGTGTGTACATGCACGCGTGTGCATGAGCCTGTGTGTGTTCTACGCACACTTACGTGCATGTGTGTACATGCACGCGTGTGCATGAGCCTGTGTGTGTTCTGCGCACACTTACGCGCATGTGTGTACATGCACACGTGTGCATGAGCCTGTGTGTGTCCTGGGCCTATAATTCGGTGCTCATATGACCATACGCCTGTGTATTCCGCACAAAGCTCTTTGCATGTGAAAAGCATGTGTGAGTGTGAAAAAAAAAGACTCTTATTTGCTACCCTGGTAAATTCTCATTTGGTCTTGCTACCCTGGCACATTCTCATTTGGTCTTGATGGCCTCATTGGGTCTTGCTACCCTAATACATTCTCATTTGGTCTTGGTGGTCTCAATTAGTTTTGCTACCCTGACACATTATCATTTGCCATCCTGGTACGTGAGTGTGTTGGTTTTGCATGATTTTTGCAATTGGCGCATTCACCCGTTGAGCCCAATTGTTGCACAATAACAGAGGAGACGAGGTTACCAAGCAAATACTTTTGTGATTCCCTATTCACCAGCGCACACTGTCCGTGCCACTGATCTGTCACCACTGACAAGCTGCCTAATTCATTCAACTTCAACTTCAAATTCCACGTGCATCAGTGGTTCTATCACGTCTGCATCGTGAGATGGCGGGGTGGATTATTTACGAGTAAATAAAAACAGTGATATCACTTTGTTTCACTCCGTTCAAGTGTTACACACTGAACTCCGTCCAAGTGTTACACACTGAACTCCGTCCAAGTGTTACACACTGAACTCAACAGTTTTCAAGTGTACCTAAGATTTGGCGAGGACCAGACACAGGCGATCAGTCAGGCGATCTGGTTGAAGGTACCCCATGTAACTTGAAATCTACGTAGAAAGGTTTTGGGCAGTACAACCAAAAACCTCACATGCACCCCCCCTTAACGCCTTCGTACCAGCCCCACTGACAAGCTGCAACATTTAAATATAAGTTTCGACTTTGTAAATATCCATGCACCAGCGAATCTTTTTGCCTTGTGTTCAGGACATTTCAAACCAGAAATCTCATTGCTGCGCTTACTTGCACCCTTCTCTACGCCATTGCACCACTGAGGGGGGCAGTAAATCTTGATTTCTACTCTTTGCACCAGTGACTTCAAATATACCGTTTTTTTACGATTACTTCGAAAATCAATTAATTATATAGCCAGAAAACGAGTTTTTTATTAATTGTTGGGGGCCTCTCCAAATTGAATTCGAAGTGATGAATTAATTATTTATAGTGGTTTTGCAGGTGAAAATCGAAATGAGCTCCAATCGCGCCAGTGTGACCCCCCTGGCCGGATTCTTGAAGCCCAGTCCCCAGCTGAAAGGCTGGCTGCTTCAGCCTCAGCCACAGCTTCAGCCATAACAAACAGCAGTAGCAGTGCACAGGCAGCATTCACAGGGGGTCTCTCCCGACAGGGCCCTCCCGAAGTGCCTTTGAACTCAAAAATTGATCCTCAGACTCCCTCATGAACTGAAATCGAAATTTTAATTAATCATTTGAAAGTGACCGTAAACGAACGGTATCTAGGTTTGGCCAGAACCGTGTATTTGGTGATTTCTCTGCCAAAAATACTGCATATACACCGTACATATAGGGTTCTGGTTAACCCTAAATACATCTGTTCAAAGCGGTGTATGACCGTATATTTGGTAATTTCTCTGCCGAAAATTCTGTATATACACCGTATATATAGGGTTCTGGCCAACCCTAAATATATCTGTTCAGAGCGGTGTATGACCGTATATTTGGTGATTTCTCTGCCAAAAATACTGTATATACACCGTATATATAGGGTTCTGGCCAACCCTAAATATATCTGTTCAGAGCGGTGTAGGGCCGTATATATGGTGATTTCTCTGCCAAAAATACTGTATATACACCGTTTATATAGGGTTTTGGCTTACCCTAAATATAACTGTTCAGAGCGGCACAGCCAAAAATGTCCACATCTTGTCTTTACCTGTACTCGCTCTCTTCGCCACTGCTCTGGCACCACCGACGGGGGGAGCATCTTCACGGTGTCCCATACGCTAGCGTCTGCATAACAAAATACAAAATCCAATGCAGAGCATACCGTACAACGATTCAGAGCACAGAAATAGGGAATTAGCATCTTCATGGTGTCCCATACGCTAGTGTCTGCAATCCAGGCATGGGGCGCAAGCTTGCGTCCATCAATTTAAAACACAAAAAACTGGGAATGGAATGGCACTACTGTTGCGTCCAATACGCAAATGATTGTGTAGAGAATTAAGCACTCACACACATACTTTCAAGACAGTGTGAAGCATTTCAAGATTCCTCACAGGCTAGACTTTGCAGGCGGCATCTTGTCTCCATAAAAAAAGTAAACACTTGGTTGCATATAGGGCAAGGTGCTTGGCCTCAATCAGTGGAAGATATCATTCAAGAATGGATACGCACAGCGCGCAATATTAGAACCGATACACACAGCGCGCAATTTAAGAATGGATACGCACAGCGCGCAATTCAAGAATGGGTATACACAGCGCGCGCTTTCAAGAATGCATACGCACAGCACGCAATATTAGAATGGATACACACAGCGCGCGACTCAAGAATGGATACACACAGCGTGCAATTCAAGAATGGGTCCACACAGCGTGCAAATCAAGAATGGGTCCACACAGTGCACTTTCAACTTGAGTGTGCACATTAAGCATACGCTCACTCACTGGACACAACAGCCGTCTTCGCGTTGATCACACCACCGCCTTGCAACGCCACTCCTGTGGCCTTACGGTTGTCGTCGCTGAGGATGCGCTCCACGTGCGAGTTCAGCAGCAAACACCCTCCTTTCTTTTCTAGGCCCCTGCACACCAAAGACCGAAAACAGTGGAAAATAAAGACGGTGTATGTTTTTCAGTCCACATCCTCAACACTGCAATGTTTCAGTGAGCAGTGGTGATACATGCATGATTTATAGGGTTGGCTGGAACCGTATATATGCACCAGATATGGTCGTATATTTGGTGATTCCCTGCCAAAATACCGAATATAAACCGTATATATACAGGTATATATATACATATATATATGGTCCTGGCCAACCCTAATGATTAATTACTGTACCTAACAAGGGCCGAAACCAAAGCTTTAAAGCCTATGATCACATGAGCAGCACATTGCTAAAATGATGTTTGTTTTCTTTTTCGTGGCGTGATTCTTAAATTGCATACAGTATACCTGACAAGGGCTGAGACCGTGGCGTGTTTCTTGAATTGCTTACTGTACCTGAAAAGGGCTGAGACCGTGGCGTGGTTCTTGAATTGCTTACAGTACCTGACAAGGGCTGAGACCGTGGCGTGCTTCTTGGATTGCTTACAGTACCTGAAAAGGGCTGAAACCGTGGCGTAATTCTTGAATTGCTTCCTGGTGAGTACCTGACAAGGGCTGAGACCGTGGCGTGTTATTAAATTGCTTACAGTACCTGACAAGGGCTGAGATTGTGGCGTGATTCTTGAATTGCTTCCTGGTGAGTACCTGACAAGGGCTGAGACCCTGGAGAGATTCTCGGATTGCTTCCTGGTGAGTACCTGACAAGGGCTGTGACCGTGGCGTGGTTCTTGAATTGCTTCCTGGTGAGTACCTGACAAGGGCTGAGACCCTGGAGAGATTCTTGGATTGCTTCCTGGTGAGTACCTGACAAGGGCTGTGACCGTGGCGTGGTTCTTGAATTGCTTCCTGGTGAGTACCTGACAAGGGCTGAGACGTGGCGTGGTTCTTGGATTGCTTCCTGGTGAGTACCTGACAAGGGCTGAGACCGTGGCGTGGTTCTTGAATTGCATACAGTACCTGACAAGGGCTGAAACCGTGGCGTGGTTCTTGACTTGCTTACAGTACCTGACAAGGGCTGAGACCGTGGCGTGGTTCTTTAATTGCATACAGTACCTGACAAGGGCGGAGTCCGTGGCGTGGTTCTTGAATTGCTTACAGTACCTGACAAGGGCTGAGACCGTGGCGTATGTCTTGAATTGCTTACAGTACCTGACAAGGGCTGAGACCATGGCCTGGGATCCGCCAATAGGGAACTCCAGCTGGCAGTTTGGACGGTACCACTCGTTAACTGCAGGCGGTCAGGGTGGCATACGTTTGGGGTTGGCATGTGTTTGGGGTTGGTATACGTTTGGGGTTGACATACAATTGGGGTTGGCATACATTTGGAGCTGGCATATGTTTGGGGTTGGTATACGTTTGGGGTTGGCATTCGTTTGGGATTGACTGATGTTGGGCCTGGCAGAAGGGGAAGAATTACGTATGTTCTGTGAATGCATTGCCATACTTTTGGAGTTGGCAGAGGGAGAATAAGTGCAAAACTTTTATGAAAACATTGTATCTTTAGGCTGTATGCACCCTTTACCAAAAGCCTCAAATGTGTGGTGCATACATACAGTCCTAGCTAACCCTACTGACTTTTCTTGTGAGGAGGGTTTTATCACTGCCTGCACAGGGGTTCCACTGCACAGGGGTTCCACTGCAAAGGGGTTTCATTGCCTGCAAAGGGGTTCCCTGCCTGCAAAGGGGTTTCACTGCCTGCAAACAATCCGTTTTCATTCCTAGGCACATCTGTATGCTCAAGCAAGCGATGCAGGATGGATTAAACATGACATGCAGCCCGGTCACAATGTTTACATACCCACACTTAGAACACACCCTCACGCTCTAACACGATGACGCACACGTAGGTGCTCCTGCCTTTGCAAACAAGCCTTTGCAACCTCACTCCCAGCTAAGAGATTATGTACAGGCCTGCACACTGCTTTGTAGTTATGTACATGCCTGCGCACTGCTTTGTAGCACACTGCTTTGTACTTATGTACAGGCCTGCACACTGCTTTGTAGCACACTGCTTTGTAGTTATGTACAGGCCTGCACACTGCTTTGTAGCACACTGCTTTGTAGTTATGTACAGGCCTGCACACTGCTTTGTAGCACACTGCTTTGTAGGTATGTACAGGCCTGCACACTGCTTTGTAGCACACTGCTTTGTAGGTATGTACAGGCCTGCACACTGATTTGTAGCACACTGCTTTGTAGTTATGTACAGGCCTGCACACTGCTTTGTAGCACACTGCTTTGTAATTATGTACAGGCCTGCACACTGCTTTGCAGCACACTGCTTTGTAGTTATGTACAGGCCTGCACACTGCTTTGTAGCACACTGCTTTGTAGTTATGAACAGGCCTGCACACTGCTTTGTAGCATGCATTGTCATACATGAAGAGGAAAGTGTGTGCATTTATTGCGTGGACACCCTTTTTAGCTATTCATATTATTTGCAGGCATGCAGTGATCGAAGGGTGCTCAAGTGATCTGAGGCGTTGTGCTACCATGCGCTGCTGAGGGGTGCAAAGGCATGCTGACTTTCTGCAGTGTCAGTAAGTTAGGTGCGTTTTTGTGCAGGACCAGACTATCTTCGTCTAGCATGCGGATCAATACTATTTCGTTTTTTTACGATGTCATTTTCAATCATATATCATATACGCTGAAAACATCAAGCAGCCAGTGGCAGCTTCACGCAATGAAACAGTCAGGATTCTATTTGAATTCCAACAAATCGGAATGCAAAGATAAGAGTGTATGTATGCTACTTGCTGACAGCTAAGCAACTGCATTGTGAAATTTCAGGACACAAAAATATGTTTCAGCAGGAACAACACACAGCATATGCCGCATGTAAGCTAGTTTATAGTAATAACCTCAGATCAACTCGGCGTTAGCTATGATTATTACACGAACACACTTCACTCACACATGTGAGCTACCTTTAAAAATTGTTTCAAATTGACTCGGCATCAGCTATGACAATCACAAGATCACACTTTACTCACACATGTACGCTATTTCAGCGGATATGGTCCCGTTGGCCGGCAAGCCTGTGTGTGTGAGTTTGTGTGTGTGTGTGTGTGTGTGTGTGTGTGTGTGTGAGAGAGAGAGAGAGTGAGTGTGTGTGTGTGTGTGTGTGTGTGTGAGAGTGAGTGTGTGTGTATGTATGTGTGTGTGTGTGTGTGTGTGTAGGTGAGACACGCAAAAGGATGGGGACATTGGAAGATGGGACATTGGAAGATGGGATATTGGAAGATGGGACATTGGAAGATGGTTGAGATGGGACACGCAAAAGGATGGGGACATTGGAAGATGGGACGTTGGAAGATGGTTGAGATGGGACACGCAAAAGGATGGGGACATTGGAAGATGGGAATGAAGCATCAGGCATGAGGCTCAAAAACACAAATTGATGAAGGGATGGAGGCACGCAGGCACAAACAGAAGGAAGAATGGAGGCATGCAGGCACAAATAGATGAAGGGATGGAGGCATGCAGATATAAACGGAAGGAGGGATGGAGGCATGCAGGCACAAATAAATGAAGGGATGGAGGCACGCAGGCACGAGCGAATGAAGGGATGAAGGCACGCAGGTATGAACGGGTGAAGGCCTAAGGTGAGGCACTTCAAAAGGGAAGCTGATAGGAGGGATAGAGACACGAAAGGGGGCATTTGAAATGGAGGCGTGCAGAAACAAAAGGATAAATGCATGAAGTGAGGTGCAATTGGAGAGGTGGACAAGGATTGAGACACAAAGGAAGGCAATTTGGAATGGAGGCACTAAGGCATGTGAGGTGGGAGACATACATCGGTGTGAGGTGCCGTTGCAAAATCAGGCATGCTCGTGAGTGGATAGAACACTGGAGTGGTGATGCTCAGAAGAATTTGTGAGTGGGCACAGCACGGATTTGGTGAGTTTAAAAAGTCCGGAGTGGATATAGCCGAGATTGCACTGGTGCGGACAGCAGTTGCAGTTGTAGAAGATGGCACATAGCTGTATTGTTGGCAGTCCATAACTGTAACCTCATGATGTTAGTTGGCCAGAAAATCTTATACACGATTGATATGCAATTGATACACAAATGATACACAAGCAATATGTATATACAAGTGATACTTACACGCAAGTAATAGGAAATTTTGCTAAAAATGGAAGAGCAAGGACAGATTCGTAGCCAGGGCTAGTTCTAGCCAGACACACACGAGAAGGGAATAAAAGGGAAGAATGTAGGTCCAACGAGCTGCGAGCTATTATTACTTTGATGCATTGTTCCTAGACGCGAGCAAAAGTGCAGTAACTAGGCTAATAGCAGCCAACATAACCACACCTTCACACAAACACCCACCTTCACACACACGCACGCACACACACACACACACACACACACACACACACACACACAAACTCACACACACGCACACACGCACACACAAACTCACACACACGCACACACGCACACACGCGCACACACACACACACACACACAAAACACACATACGCGTGCGAGCGCACGTGCGAGCGCAAGTGTTACATTTACTCATGCTTATCATGTACCCTATAAATGCATATTTCAAGACAATTACACAATACTGTGCCCCTTCCTCACCTGATAGCAGGAAGCACAACAAGTTCATCCAGTTCCTTATAAATGGATCCGTCACGTTCTTTTCCAAGATCTGCACAGGGGGTTGAGAAAGGGAGAGACGCTGGAGCAAAAAAATGTGAGAGAACCCTTTGAAAGAGGTATTGATGTGCTGGGCACGTCTACACAGTTTCTGTTTCATGCCCATCACAGATGCATGCACTTGTTGTGGTGGCTCACGTTGTGGTGGAGTGCAGTGTGACAAAACATGCCACATGCTTAAAGTTGGCTCACGTTGTGGTGGGCAGATGCATGCGCTTGTTGTGGTGGCTCACGTTGTGGTGGAGGGCAGTGTGACAAAACATGCCACATGCCCAAAGGGAATGGAGAACGGAGTAATGGAGTGATGGAGTGGTGGACAGTAATGGAGGGCAGCGTGACAGAACATGCCGCGTGCCTAGTATACTTGTTACTACAGTTCCAGTTTTCTTTTGGCTTGTTTTGAAGTTTTACCTCGTTCTCATAGGTTGAGCAGCCATCCCAGGCTGAATGCCTTTGTAAGCCAACTAAACTAAAACAATTTAAGCTAGTATAAATGGAGGGCATTGCAACAAAGTGATGGAGTGATGGAGTGGTGGACAGAAATGGTAGGCGGTGCCCAAGTAGGCCAGAATTAATGAGGGCAGTGTTCCATTATATTCTCGATGTCCAGACAAGTGGAGGGAACACAATAGAAATGCACACAATTTGCGGTGGTGCGAAGCCCCACACGACTTGCTCGAAGACAAAAAAAGAAATGAAACGAGCAAAGGCAAAGTAAAACTAAGCTCAAGCTGAGAGCAGTTTATGAGGACCAAGGAATGAAAAAGGACAGAGAAACAATGGTGAAACGCAGATTTAAAAAGAGTGACCAGTAGCACATCACTTTAGCTGAGCGACAAGAAAGGGAGTTCATGTGCTTTACACAGACTCAGCAGTGTGATCGTGATATGTTAATGTGCAGTGTGATAGTGATATGTTAATGTGCAGTAGGAGTCACACACTCCAAACGTTTCCACACAGCACGGTACATGGCCCTTATCCTGTTAATGTGCAGTGTGCGGTTAGGTCACACACTCCAAACATTTCCACAGCACGGCACATGGCCCGTGTCCTGATAATGTGCAGTGTGCAGTGTGCGGTTGGGTCACACACTCCAAACGTTTCCACAGCACGGCACATGGCCCTTATCCTGTTCATGTGCAGTGTGCAGTGTGCGGTTTTAGGCCACACACTCCAAACGTTTCCACACAGCACGGCACATGGCCCTTATCCTATTAATGTGCAGTGTGCGGTTTTAGGTCACACACTCCAAACATTTCCACAGCACGGCACATGGCCCTTATCCTGTTAACGTGCAGTGTGCGGTTAGGTCACACACTCCAAACATTTCCACAGCACGGCACATGGCCCTTATCCTGTAGCCGTCCTTGCAGTAGCACAAATAAATAATGACAGCACAAATGCATGGCACCACACACCATGGAGCCTGCATAGCAGCTGACATAATGTGTTAGGGGGGATTAACAGAATAGCTTGCATATTCTTGCCCAGGGCTGGAGCTTGCGACGCACACATAGGACTCCAAAATTTGAACAATCACAGCAGCACTAATAAGTAAAAAAAGGCACACACGCAAACACACAGACACAAACACACACACATACACCCACACTAACACACACAAACACACTTGTAATTGCAACGTAATTGCAACGCATTCCTCTGCAGAGAAGAGTGGATGGACACAAACATTACCTCAATGGGCTGCATGCGCAAGACTCAAAGTCAGAGCCCCACAAACACAAAAAATGCATGAACCGCACAGGCTCCCCATTTCTCACATCTTTGTTCAGTGGCTTTCACTACCTTTCCAGTAGCCCATTGAGGTTATCTTGTGCTATTTCCCTGGAAAACAAGATAGCCATCTTCTTCGCATGCAGCTCAGTTTTTGTGGTGTGAATATTGTTGGTCTGAACGGTGATTAATTTATTTTTTGTCATTCGTCAATCTTTGTGCAAAGTGAGTCTTGTTTGGGGATTTACCTTTGAAAAGGGGCCTGTAAGTTGAGCAGCCACAGCGCCCTGGAAGGTTTGAGAGATGAGAATGGGTGAGAATGAGAGCGAGCGCGAGAGTGAGATTAGATACGAAAGGGAATATAATATGAGAGCAAGAGATGGGAAAGTGCAAAGGTAGCGCGTTTATGTGCACAGGAGGCTGCAATGGGCAATCAATACAATGTGCAGGAAATACGTATGCGCAAGGACACGTCTAGAAGCTTGACATTCCATGCACAAACTCAAGTTTGCTGGCGAATAAGTAGACACAGTTCACATACGCACACAACATGCATACTCATACACACATGTACACACAAACACACACATACACAGAATACACACAAAATAACACATGCACATCCATACACACACACCACACAAACGCAGCCATACACTGATAAATAAACACACACACACTCACAAACATATACACAAGAACAATCACACAACATGCATACTCCTACACACAATAACCTCACACACACATACACACAATCTCTCTCTCACACACACACACACACACACACACGCACGCACGCACACACACACACACGCACACGCACACGCACACGCACACGCACACGCACACGCACACGCGCACACACACACACCTGCTTTATCAAGTCTGGCAGGTATTGACCGACGGATACCACAGCCCACGGATCTAATCGCATGGCAGCAGGAGGCAGCACAGAGGCAGCAGAGGCAAGGGGGCTGTGCATCAGTGTGTGTGTGTACGTGTGCATGTGTGTACTTGTGTGTTCGTGAGAAGGAGCATTTTTAGCAAATAATGCGCCAGGAATCCTCAACTTCCATACCGCATGGTTTCCTGGAAAGCATTCCATTCACGGACTGCCTCCGGCCCTCTGATCTGTGGGCGTGCATGTGAGAGTGTGTATACGGGTGCGTGATTGTGTGTGGTTGTGTGTGTGAGTATGTGTGTGTGTGTATGTGTTGATATACATGTGTGTGTTTATGTGTGTATGTTGCTGCATCATACCTTGGAAAGCACGTCACCGAAGTTGTCGTTGCCAATCTGGAATGGGAAGAGGGAAAGAAAAATTAGAGAGTGTAAAAAAATGAGAGAGCGTAGTGAGAGTCTAGAATGGAAAGAGTGAAAAAGAGCGAGCGTAGTGAGGCCTTTGAGAGTGTGGAATGGAAAGAGGGAGGAAGAGAGAACGTAGTGAAGCCTTGGTTAGCAAAGGCAAGCTTGCAGCAAAAGAGAGAAAGCGTGTATGTTTTGTGCAAGCGCAAAAGGATGTCTGTTGGTCTGGAACGGCCAAAGACACACACACACATACACACACACACACACACCACACACACACACACACACACACACACACAGTGTACATAAAAACATTTATATGCGGACATTTTAAAAGTTAAACAGCTTGTGTACAGCAGAAACAGTGGCCGTACTCACACATGCACTCACTAATGCATATTTTAAGTTGTGCTTGTACAACATCCTCCTGTACACATTTGGTCGATATTTATGCAGTCCTTACATTTTGTGTATACACTGATGCTCTGAAATTTGAGGTGTGGTGCCTCACGAGCTCAAAGCACGACTTGGACCAATTGCATATCTTGCACAACTTGCTCTACTTGCACTGCACCACTTGCACCGCTTGCGTTCCTTGCACTCTCATGCACCGCTTGCACCACTGAATAGCTAGCACTACTTGCATTCCTTGCACTCTCATGCACCGCTGGCACCACTGAATAGCTAGCACTACTTGCATTCCTTGCACTCTCATGCACCGCTGGCACCACTGAATAACTAGCACTACTTGCATTCCTTGCATTCCTTGCACTCTCATGTACCGCTGGCACCACTGAATAACTAGCACTGCTTGCACAACTTGCACTCTCAAGCACCACTGGCAACGCTTGCACCACTCGCACCACTTGCACTACTTGTTCGCGAGCAGTCGACTCAGAGCTCGAGTGTTCAGTAAGGAAGGGTTGATTGTTGCTATCCTGTAACTTGAAACCAAGTCATCTGGCAGATTTAAGCACGTGACGTTCGTATGATCTGCAGTGTTGTGCACATACGGCGTCATTCAAAAATGGCACCGTAAATAACGATCGTAAAAACGGCGTTACCGTCACTAAACTGTGACGATTGACGGCGTAATTTACTATTTTTACCGTCAATTTGACATAAATTACGCCGTCAGCGTCATTCACCATTGACGCCGTCGAGCGTCAGGTGCACAACACTGATGATCTGACATGAACACAGAACAAAGCCTTCCAGGGCAGCTGCTCCACAGCAACCACTCACAAGCGCTTTTCACATACAAAGCCAGAATGCTTCTCAGGGTTAGCAGCACTATCCGATGCACTTGCCAAAACTGGGATGCCTCTCCCCTTTTCAGCAATGGCAGCTACCCCACAGCAATTAGCTGCAATATGTTCCACATGCCCATACGCAACTACTACAAAGGAACTTCAATTCAGGGGCGCGCCGCACTTGATAAGTATGTTGAGGGATTGCCTGAGATGGAGCTTAAACCCCATGAAATTCCCTGATGCCTAAGAAATAGGGCTGGCCAGGACCGCATATTCACACCGTATATGACCGTATGTATGGTGATTTCCCTGCTAAAAATACCGTATGTACACCGTATATACGTTGAAATATATGGTTCTAGCCCACCCTATAAGAAAATGAACAAAACTGGAAGCAGACCTGTGTGAGGAATAGGATACAAGGTGCCCTCATCATATTATTAGTATGAAATATTATATAATATTATATATCATATTATGCGCAGACCTGTGTGAGGAATAGGATGCGAGGCACCCTCATCATAATATTAGCAATAATATTATAAAATAGCATATATAATATTATGCGCAGACCTGTGTGAGGAAGGTTCCCTCAGGCACAAGCACGTTCCACGTGTTGTAGTATTTGCAGTCCAGGGGCTCTCCGATGGCCTGAGGGGGAGGGGGGATTGGAAATAGAGTGACAGAGCCGTGTGTGTGTGTGTGTTTACGTGTGACTCCCTACAGCACATGGTGTTTTACAGTATCTGAACTCTTAGGAATTTGTGAGGGGGAGTTGGTGTGAGTGGCAGTGTGTGCGAGTGGGTAGCTGCCTTGAAAGCCTTGTGGTTCATAGTCGGGTCAAACGTTATGGAGCCGAAAGTTCAAATCTGGCTCTAGTAATGTGAGCACTTTGCTGTATAGTGATGTGAACACTTTGCTGTCTCGTAACGTGAGCACTTTGCCGTCTCGTAATGTGAGCACTTTGCTGCTAATAATGTGAGCACTTTTCTGTTTGACAGCAACGTGTCCGTTTCCTTGACCCATACATGGGGTGTTAAAACCCCTTGCGTATGTTTTTTTCTAGTATACAAGTTTGTGCAAATGGTTGAAAATACTGAACGAGAGGGGGATATGAATGCAAAAGCTTGAGTAGCAAAGTTTACAGACATGAATGCATAATGGTTTGCGTTGAGTGCATGAGAAGAGGAGAATACTACAAAAGCAAATGCTTGAGTAGCAAAGAGTAGTGTCTAAATGCTTGTACGTGAAAATTTAAAGGAGTTTTTAATGGAAGATGGTACAAAATGAACAGTTTACCATTCTATACCACGACAACCTAGCCTTCCTGTTCGTCTTTTCCAGTGCAAAGAAAGAAGCTGCCCGTGAAAAAAAGAAGCTAACCTCATTCCAATACCATAAGAAACTAGTGTTTCCCGTACTGATTTGTACGCATTGATTGGCAGCGTTGTCGTTTCAATTTGAAGGCTGCATCTGAAGCACGCATCCCAGGTTTGTTTACCTGGAGCTCTTATCCCAGGCGATCCCTTTTCCAGTAACCTGAACACGTGGCACAAGGCTTTTCTTTTTCGAAACCACCTGAAGCATGTGGCCCAGGAATTCTTTTTCGAAACCACCTGAAGCATGTGGCCCAGGAATTTTTTTTCGAATCACCTGAAGCACGTGGCCCAGGAATTCTTGTTCGAATCACCTGAAGCACGTGGCCCAAGAATTCTTTTTCGAATCACCTGAAGCACGTGGCCCAAGGGGTTGGCCTCCTTGCCCTTCCCGGTCATCCCGCTGTACAAACTGGGACCTGCAAAGTAGCAAGTTAAAAAAGTGTACCGGTACGCGTCTCACCGTCACGGTGCATGATCAAAGTGCCCTAACTAAGTTAGAAAGGTGTACTGGTACGCGTCTCCCCGTCACGGTGCATGATTAAAGTGCCCTAACTAGGTTGGAAAATTGTACTGGTACGCGTCTCACCGTCACGGTGCATGATCAAAGTGCCCTAACTAGGTTAGAAAAGTGTACTGGTACGCGTCTCACCGTCATGGTGCATGATCAAAGTGCCCTAACCAAGTTAGAAAAGTGTACTGGTACTCGTCTCACCATCACAGCACTTGATCAAAATGCCCTAACTAGGTTAGAAAAGTGTACTGGTACGCGTCTCACCGTCACGGTGCATGATCAAAGTGCCCTAACCAAGTTAGAAAAGTGTACTGGTACGCGTCTCACCATCACGGCACTTGATCAAAATGCCCTAACTAGGTTAGAAAAGTGTACTGGTACGCATTTTACTCTCACGGCACATGATCAAGTTGCCCTTACTAAGATGTGTAGGGCATTGAACTTATTGCAGGTCTTCGAACACCGCCTTAATCTGGTCCTTCAGATTTCTGGATGCTGTTAAGAAGAACACAAGCGACATTTTTGAGTGCCTTTCTTGGTCAAGAGGAGGGTGAATCTAGCTGAGGTTTTGCTTGGCAATTTGGCAACATGAAGAACACATGCTTTCGCAATCCGCTGCGGTGTGAACCTTCCGCTTTACTGCCCAATCTTTTAAACAGATCACCTTCTGCACATAAATTAGTTTACGCTTTGGAGCTTTAGACAACAATTACAAAAAGGATGGAGCCAACAAATCAAGCGTTTGGTGAAATGAGCAAATGAACAGGCTGGTTCCCCGGAAAGCACACATCTAGTAAAAAGATTGATATAAAAGCAGACAGTAAAAAACCACTCCCCACATAAATTAAGGAAAAGGTGCCCTACGTATGCGTCTAGTCCTGTCAGTCTGTACACAGAGCGACCCAAATAAATCTGAGCCATGATCTGTTAGATTATTTTCCGTCAGTTATGATTTGACGGTATTCAATTTTACATTAAGTCACCTGCGAGGAAATGCTCCAAGAATGCAAAAAGTTTGTTTTTCCTTTTGCCCAGTACCCCCCCATATTTGCACCGACTCTACCACACATGAACACCATGACTGGAAAATAGCCTGAGGACATAGAACTGCAGCATATCCATCGTAACAACTTTAGCAATGTTCTTGAGCAATCAACTGCCATTGTAAAGTGTTGCAGCCAAGCCAACTGCACAAGCTCACAAAGCGAAAGCGCACCAGATTCGAAGTGGTAGCCGTTCTTTTGGTAGGAATGTGCTGCTCCGCCCGGAGTGTAGTGAGACTCCACAACAGTTACCTTGTGGAAGCAAGTGCAAGAGTGATGAACACTAGTGAGCGGCTGTAGGCAGTGCGCAGCATAACTTTGCCATTATGTGGATTCACAGTACAGCCTCCCGTTCTTATTGCTGCATTCACCCACACGCCTCTCCCTCGCAATGTTAATACGTCTTGTGAGTTGTTCTCTTCTGTCTCAGAATATCCTGGGAAGTTCTCAATATGCTCATTTCTAAATTGTCGATTGCGGTAAGACTCCAACAGTTACCTTGTGGCCATACTTGGCGAGCATTGCTGCGCATGATAAGCCACCTATTCCACTGCCAATGACGACTGCAAATTACATATATTCATGTGTAATCTTAATATGGATATGCTGTGTACATGCACGAGCCGAAAAAAACGTGCCTGCGTGCGCGTGTCGCGTGTGCGTGCGCGTGCGCGTGCGCGTGCACATGTGTGTGCGCGTGTGCGTGCGTGTGCGCCTGTGCGCGTGCGTGCGCGTGCGCGTGCGCCCGTGTGTGTGTGTGTGTGTGTGTGTGTGTGTGTGTGTGTGTGTGTGTGTGTGTGCGTGCGTGTGTGCGTTTGTGTGTGTGTGTGTGTGTGTGCGCACGTGCGCGTGCGCGTGTGCGTGCGTGTGCGTGTGCGTGTGCGTGTGTGTGTGTGTGTGTTTGTGTGTGTGTGTGTGTGCGTGTGTGTGTGTGTGTGTGTGTGTGTGTGTGTGTGTGTGTGTGTGTGTGTGTGTGTGTGTGAGAGAGTG
>Ga0307945_1000944_pt1 | contig 21801 bp, 22 predicted proteins | sample OrgLakmetagen228_FD_201818 | JGI IMG/M metagenome (GOLD analysis project Ga0307945, IMG submission 201818) | Saline water microbial communities from Organic Lake, Antarctica - #228 | ecosystem: Environmental > Aquatic > Non-marine Saline and Alkaline > Saline | place: Antarctica: Organic Lake...
GGACATGAAAAATCAGCTTCCCTCCACACCTTCAAATGTCTGAAACGCAAATCGCAAATGAACTCTTGCATGGGAACCTGTGTGGCTCTCAGCATTTTCTGTTTGAACATTGCACTACTTTGCAGTATATTGAACGCATTTGAGACTTGAGCAGACCAGCAAGAACTATCAAAAGAAGCAAGATGCAAATTTGCCATCAGCACACGACGTAGAGCCTCACTGTTAGAATCAAGCATGCTATTAAATAACCTGATGGAAGCACGGAACCAGAAAAAATGTCTTGACTTTGTCTTTCTCAATCAATTTTTGCTGTTTTGTATAGCATTTGGTTTAAAACCTGTTTCGATTTAGGACCTAGTTTGTGATGAACGTGCATGTACTTTTACAGCATCCGGATTTGAGAAAAACAATGGAGAGCCTTTCTTCAGGAGGCACTGGTTGGCAGGTGTTAGGAGGAGAATCTGGCAAATTGGGGAGGGTCGTCCATTCTTGCCGGCAAAGTATTGGGTGGATTTGTGGGGAGCGATGGGCGTTATTGTTATTGTTCATATCATGCATCATGATGGCCATTTTTATTTTCAGTAGAGCACTTTGTCTGTAAATTGCTGTATGTGTGTACTATGATGGTTTTAGGAGTTTAGCGTGTCTGTGCCGTTTTATGCGTTTGTTATCATGTCATTCGTCCTCATACTCCGCTTGTCTTGATTAAGCAAGACCATTGTAATGATTGGCTTCTATACCACCTTTGTATAAAGTTGAGTAAAATGCATAACGCCGTGATGTAAACACTTCCGGCGTGATTTGACAACCTCAGTATGAGGATAGAGCTACAGAGTTACGGAGTTACGGAGTTGTAACTCTGTGATTCTGTATGAGGATAGCCTAACTCGTTTATTTGAGAATTTCACCAACCAAATGCGTCTAGTGTTGCCTCTTTTGTGGAAAAAAGAAAAAGAAAAGTAAAAAACTACGCAGACAGTGAAAGCCACTCCCCACAATAATTAAGGAAAAGGAGCCACTCTGGTATCGAGTACCGTAAAGCTCCTCCACCGCGCGCGAAAAGGAAAGGAAAAATTAATGGGGATCAGGAGGGTTGCAGGCTTGGCCTGAAACCGACTCCTGAGGAGAGTTGATAACAGTACTGGAAAGGGCACGTCTGGTATGGACAAGTTTAGCAGCAAAGTTCACAGAGTGCACATGAAGCTTGGAGGCAAGCTTCTTATCTCTTTGAGAATCGAGACCCAGTTCATTGAAAGGCTTCAGGGTGTGAGTGTTGTAGAAGGTTCCGCCCACACCCAAAAGGATAATGTGGAGAGTAACGGAGGCTCCTTGGAGAATGTTGCAAAGGTCTTTGTGCTGTTCCTTTGCGGCGTTCAACTGGTTCTGAGGTCTGGTGTCCTCACAGTACTTGATCTCGACATGGTGGATGTCATGCCGAGGTTTGCTGAGGTCTTTAGGTCGGTGCTGTCTGGAGTTGGTGGCTGTACTGGTGGCTGGCGGTGCTGCTGAGGTGCTCCCAGTCTCCCTCAATTTCCCCCTGCCACTTTGAAGAACCCACCCCCCTACATTAGTTTGTTGTTTTTGTGATTTTGCAGCGATGGGAGTAACCAGCACAAAATCTGGGCGGCTGGAGGTAAATCTGTCTTTATCTGGGAAGCGGGGTGGAAAGAGCCATTCGGGAACAATTTTACTTTCAGCTGTTTCAGGAATCTGGATATTTTGCATGGTCATCCGTTCGTTGCTGCCTATATCTTTGGAGACAATGCATGATCCTAAGGTGCCTGTTTTGCTGATAGCCTTAAAGATCATGCGGCATGCTAAGTTGTGTCTTTCGGTGATCATGTTCCTTATTTGCGTGTGTTGGCACCCAGAAAGCATGTGCAGGGCACTATCTACTTATGGGCAGAGGGGGCAAGTTTGACTTGTTGAGAGTTTGAAAAATTCCGCATGTTTTTGATTATTTAGGGTGCCTGTTTTGTATTTCATAATGATACATTTATTCTTAACGGGGACATCGGATGATGTTAGGTAAGCATTGCTAGTGGCTCCATTGGCAGTGCCGTCCTTTACGAGGGTCTGGTAGTACGCAAAAAGTAAAAGTAAAAGTCTACGCTGGAAGTCACCAGCGTGCATCAAGGAAAGGCTCTAAATAATTAGTGCTCAAACTAGCCAGAGCCCGCCAAAGAACGAGAAAAAAGAGAAACAACAGAGACTAATGAGGATCCAGCGGGTTTTCAGCCATGCAATCCGGCCTGCGCCTAGCCCTCCTGAAGTCAGCCGCTCTACCAGAGACTTATGAGGATTCAGTGGGTTGTCAGCCATGCGATCCGGCCTGCGCCTAATCCCCCCATCAGATCCCCATTGTCACTGTTGTTTTTAAGGTGTATTTTGTGTCTTGTTTTTGTAATCGTGTTTAAGCTTTTTATTGCATGGCAGTGCAGTTTATTTAGTAGCTAGTTGGTGCACTTTGTGCGTGGGAACGCCTAAGTTTAGTAGATAAGTTATGGTGTACTGATTGTAGATTGTGCCCCCGACTCCAAAAAGTACAACATGAAGTAGCTTTGCGGGTAGCTGCCCTGAAAGCCTAGTGGCCCGTGGTCAGGCCAGATTCTTCGGGGTCGCGGGTTCAAATCCGCCTGGTAGCGTGAGTACTTCGCTGTCCGACAGCAACCTCTCTGTTTCCTTAATCCATGCTTGCGGTGTATCACCCTTGCGTAGTTTTTCTTTTCTTTTCTTTTCATGAAGTGTGACTTTGTTGTTTCAAGAGATGCCTCTCCTTGTTCGTAGATGCTGGATAAGGGGTTGATGCTGGTTGTGCGCTTTTTCTAATGTCTGTTGCGGATTCATGTCTGAGCAGAATATGAACAAGATGTATGTCTCTGTCCTTTGGGGGGATCTGTTTGGGATCCAAATGCCTGCTTCTCCCCTCAATGGGCATACCTAACACGCCATCTGGACGGCTTTGATGTCTAGTTGGAAGGTTTTGTTGTGTTGGGAAAACCCAGTCAGGAATGTTTCTTTCAATGTCAACAGGGGGTGCGTTCAATGTTACAAGCATCCATTGTAACAATTGCTGAGCCCAGCTTGCCTTTACTGATGTCTTCACCACAAAGGCTAACTGTGTGGTGGTGTCGGTTTATGTGCATTATTTTCAGAGTATGGTTGTTGCACCTAAGAAGTATGTGTGGAGCACTGTCTGATCCTCCGCACAAAGGGCATGTGGCAGGCCCTGTCGTATGGCTAAACCTTTTGGTGTGCTTGTCTGTGTGTATCGTGTCCGTCCTGTACTTAAGGACTTGTTCCTGTTCCTTAAAAGTCACATTTGGCATGGACCAAAACTTGTTGCTGAATTGGGCATGCGCAAGGGGCTTTGCAATAGCTTGTCGTGTGTGAGAGTCGGGCTGTGCTGCACGCTGAGGCGTATCATGCAATTTTTGCCAGAGCTTGTAAAGCAGTGTATCTTTGTTAGCTTCACCAAGGTAATGGTGGGCGTGCATGTGATGTTTAACTTGTCTTGCAGGTCAGTCAAAACTCGTAGCTCTTCTGCATGGGAGCCAACTTTGTTTGGAACGCTTAGCCAGAACAGGTCGTAGAAGGGGTCAGTAGCTGGCGGGAGGGAAATGTCAGAAATTTGATTGACTGCTGCTTTGTGTATGTGCTAGGTGGTCTGCACCCTCATTGCCAATAATACCAGAGCCGAGTGGGATTTGACCTTGTAGAAAGTGACGGGAGAAGGTGAGGATTGGATTAGAATTACAATGTCCTTGAGTAGTTCCCTGTGCAAGTGGTGGAGTACAGCCATTGGGTTCAATAGCTGTTTTCTAATCTGAAAGAGGGATGAGGCACTGTCTGTAGCAATTTCAGCGTGGCCTTTTTGTACCGCTACTAGCACAGCAGCTGCAAGTTTGGCTCTATTGATGGTGAGTGTGGGGCCGTTGCCCCCAGGATTGATAGTGATATAGTGATGGTATCACTGCAACCAGTGTCTGTAGTGGGGGGGAAAATGCCAGCGCCTATAATTTGCTGATCGCATCTTGCATGGCACTACCATCAGTGTATGTGATTGATTTCCAGTTTTGTACTTTGGGAATGTGCGGGCTCTTGTACTGGTTGACGTTTGTGTTATGAAGCGTTTGCCGCATGGTAGTTCGCTTCAGTTTTGGCATTTCCCAGTTTATGGAGAAAATGCATGTGTGCTTGAAGGGCGTCACGGTGGTTTGGTAGGTACCAAATCTTTGGGGGAGGAGAATGGGCCATGTTTGTTGTATGGGTATGATTATGGGTTTGTGTTTGGTTTTATGTGTTTACTTTTGTAAGCCAGTGGATGTTGTAGAAGGGATTTCCCTCAGGGCCTGCTATTTTGATGGAGGTGTCAGCGATGTCGGAGTAGGTGGTGGCTGACTTTTCAGCAAGGGTGTCGGCATGTTCGTTACCGATAATACCGGCATGGGACTTTACTTTGAAGAAGTGAATGGGCAATGGTGATTGGCGGATTGCTTTAGCAATGGATTGATGAAGGACATCTCCTTGGATGTGGTGGCGATGGAGATTCAGGTGTTACACCTGCTTTTTAATTTGGTGCAGTGATGTAAGGCTGTCTGTGGCTATAATATGTGAGTAGCCGTGTATGACTGCAGCTGCTAAAGCTGCTAACTCTGCACGTGAGATGGTGTTGGTTATACCCATGCCTTTTAAGTTTACATAGTGGGAAACAATTAAGTGAGGGTGGTATACACCTGATCCGGTGTCTTGCCCTACTTCATTCTTTTGGAGGCTGCCATCAGTGGCTGAGAGCCTAGCCCTTTTCCCTTAATTTTTTCTCGCGTCTTTTTTGGTTTGGTTCCAGGCTTCTTCCAAGCTTTCGTCTAGACGTCCCCCAGAGGCACATATCGTAATGTAACCTCATCTTAGGCACGGGTGGACGTGAGCAGGGTGGCGTGCTGTGTTACATGAATTGTTTGTGATTGGCCCTGTTTAACGTAAGTTACCTTAAGATTGCTTGATTCTTCTGATGCGCCTACGAAAGAAAGAAGCAATAGGTTTTTCTTGAGGGTTTGTGACCTGCTCTTTGGCTGAAGGACCCACCTGTTTACAATCTGTAATTATAACAATTCCAAGCGGTCACGGTCATACTGCATGTTGGTACAAAGACAGACCAGGTCTACGATTGATACGAAAAGAAGAAAGTCGACACAGTTTTGATCAAATATGCAGCCATTCTCTCTCCATACCTCTCTCGCTCGTTCTCCTCCTCACGATTTATCAGACATCTTCTCTAAGCAGGTTGCTTGGAACAACCAAATGTATCACTTTGTAAACACTGTGCATGACGTGCATGCTGTTGTACGAATAACACCCTGAGATGAATGGCAGCACTCTTATAGGAGCTGAGGACAGCACGCAGCTAGTCTGTAGGACTCACGCCACTCACATCATTCACTCGGCCGCACACACAGCCACACGTACACCGCAATTTGAATACTCCATGACACACGGTGCATCACACACCACTCGTGTGCCTCTAATTCTGACGCTCCTCACCTCGCCTCAACTCTCAAATCAATCCAAAGGTCACGACCCCTAAAGAACAGCTCATCTGTCCTCACTCTCCCAGCCATCCACTCAAAAACCGTCGATCAAGACAGAGCACGCCACACACGGGGGCAAGCATGCCCCACTAGCTTTTGTGGGTAAGCACAGGTGGGCACACACAGGCAGGTAGCCATTGCAGGTACGCACAGGCAGACACTGGCAGATGTGCCTGAGGCAGCCTCAACCCTATTAGGTGTCCTTGCTGTGCATGTATGCTGCCAGGTCGAGCACACGGTTGGAGTATCCATACTCGTTGTCGTACCAGCTGACAATCTGCAAAGAGAGGGGGAGGAGGGGGGGCAGGGGAGGTAAAACATATGTTTGCATTCAGGAATTGCTTACCATCAGATATTCAGCGTGATCTCCTAACCATCAGATGTATAGCGTGTTCACAGGCAGGGAAAGTAAAACACACGTTTGCATTAAGAAATCGCTTGCCGCCTTTCACCTCTGCCATAAGGTGTCAAGCTCAAATGGCATGCATCCTGATTTCTTGTCAAATCTATATTCTTATTCTGCTCTAACACTTTTAAAGCAAGGCAAGCTGAAACTGCCGAATGGCATCCGTGACCAATAAGCAAGCAAGTCGAAGAGGCTTTTTTTCATTGCTACCACGCTTTACCTTGACAAAGTTTGGTGTCAATGCAAGGCCTGCCTTGGCATCGATGATGGAACTCAGGCTGCAGGAGTTGAAATCGCTGGACACAACAAGGTCCTCTGTGTAGCCAAGAATCTGTGTGTGTGTGTGTGTGTGTGTGTGTGTGTGTGTGTGTGCTTGGGTGAGCACGTGTATGTGGCCTGTGTGCAAGTACCGCTTGGAATGTACGAAAGTGAGTGCGCGGGCACTCCCCTTTTGCCCTCCCTCTGTTTTGCAATTGGCCAGAACCATACATATGTACACATGTATGGTGTATATACGGTATTCCTAGCAGGGAAAGGAGGTTTCCATACATACAGCTGTTTAAAACACGTGTGCATACAGCCCTGGCCAACCCTATGGCTCTCCATTTGTACCCTTTGCTGTTAATCGTACTTCTCCATCCCTATCGTACCAGCTGAACCCTGCAACATCATACTGTGCCGGAATGAAGCCAAGCAGTTCTGTTTTGAGCAAATACCAGCCGCTTGCGTAAGGCGTCATAATAAACATTTTGCATTTTTGAGGGGGAGAAAGCCTACGCAGACTAAGTGATTTTTGCTACCCGCGTGAGTTGAGATATCAATTACTAGTCCTGCGACCTGTGGTACCCCACCACCTTGGAAAGAAAGTATTTACGTCAATGGGGTGATCTGGAGAGTCTCAGGCTCTGCTTGGAACTGGCTTCAATGCACCGCCTTTACTTTGCGAGCGGTCTTTGGCAATTGTTGCCTCTGCGCACTTGGAGAAGAGAAACTTAGAGAGGAGAAACACGCACTTGGAGAAGAGACGCAAGAGACGCACTTGGAGAAGAGAAACTTGCCACTGAACTTTCTTCAGTGGCAACACTGTAAGCCTACCTGCTGTGGTATCACTGTAAGCCTACCTGCTGTGGCAACACTGTAAGCCTACCTGCTGTGGCAACACTGTAAGCCTACCTGACGCAGCCAGAACAGAGCTGTGCTGCCTTGTTTCTTTGGCTGCCTTGCACAGCCGTCCCCTTTTTTTTATCAAGGTAGCAATTATGTTAGGTGCCTTGTACGAAGACCCAGTCAATTTTTCACCCCTACATATCTCGCTTTCTCAGGCTTAAACACAGCCTGTAGTGACTCTAGTAGTTCCCTACAAAAAGATTTCGGCCAAAACTCACCCCCTTCATCTCGTTTTCACTTGCGGCCTTCAGCACAGCCATGATTTCCTCATACGAGGCTGCCTTCTCCAGCGTGCAGGTCAGGTCAACGACACTGACGTTGTTGGTGGGCACACGGAAGGCCATGCCAGTCAGCTTGCCGGCCAAGACAGGCAGCACCTGAATGCACGTGTGTGTGTGTGTGTGTGTGTGTGTGTGTGTGTGTGTGTGTCAACGACACTGACGTTGTTGGTGGGCACACGGAAGGCCATGCCAGTCAGCTTGCCGGCCAAGACAGGCAGCACCTGAATGAACACGTGTGTGTGTGTGTGTGTGTTGTTCATATCGAGATCAAGTACTGTTAGGACACTAGACCTCAAAACCAGCGGAGCGCCGCGCAGGAACAACACAAAGGCCACTGCACTGTCCTTCAAGGAGCCTGCTCCGTTACCCTTCACACCATCCTTTTGGGAGTGGGCGGCACCGCCTACAACAATCACACACCGGAGCTTTTTAGGGAGCTGGGTCTAAACTCTCAAAAAGCTAAGAAACTTGCTTCCAAGCTTCAAGTACATTCTGTCAATTATGCAGCCAAACTTGTCCATACCAGACGCGCAGACGCGCCCTTTTCAGTACTACTATCAACTCTCATAAGGAGACAGCTTCAGGGTAAGCCTGCAACCCTCCTGATCCCCATTGATCTTTTTCTTTTTCATATGGTGGAGGAGTTTTACGGTACCCGGTACCCAAGTAGTTCCTTTCCTTCATTAATATGGGGAGCGGTTTTCATTGCCTGCGTCGTTTCTTTATATGCGTGCCCAGACTGTGCAAGGTACTCATGCATGTGCACACTGTGATTTCTGGGTGTGCGTGATGAAATTAGGTTCCGATCGCAAATTTTTGCCTTGTCCACTCTTAAGGGCACTTTATATTGTAATGGTGAAAAGTAAAATGTCTGCCTGCTTTTATACGAGCTATCAATGTCGACCCACAAAAATTATACGTACCTTGCCCACAGCCTTGTCCAAACCAGCACTGCAGAAGATTTTGCAACCCATTACATATTACATTGCATGCCTGATCTAAACAGAGCACTTTCCTAGGCCTCCCAACCCCACACAAGTCCCACCTTGCCCACCGCCTTGGCTGCCCCAGTGCTGGAGGGAATGATATTGCCGTTCACGGCACGCCCACCCCTCCAGTCCTTCTTGCTGGGGCCGTCCACGGGCTTCTGGGTGGCAGTGGTGGCGTGCACTGTGGTCATGAGGCCGCCTGTGATGCCAAACTTGTCGTTGATTACCTGCAAGCATTCAAGCAACACAATAAAGCTGTCAGATCACCGCTAGATGTTAATGGTGGCGTGCACTGTGTTTATGAAGCCGCCTGCAGTGCCAACTGTTGATTTGCCTCTGTGCCAATATAGAGCAGCGCAATGAAGCTGTTAATTTGCTACGCTAAAGGATATGGTGGTGTGCACTGTAGTCACGAGGCTGCCTGTGATGCCAATCTTGTTGAATGCCTCTGTGAAAATGGAGCAGCGCAACGAGGTTGTCAGTTTGCTGCTCTATGAAGGGAGCTAATGCATATCCTCTCTTAAACATACTTGTCGGTAACAAAGGTTGCAAAACCTCATAGAAATTTATGGCCAAACTTCCAGTCTATCACTTCTACAGCATTTGAAGACAGTTGCTGCGGAGCTTCCCTGTAATGATTATTATACGCCGTCCTGCATTGCTTGCGTTCTTGAAAGATCAACGCGTGAAAAAACCATCACTTAATCAAGCCAATCTTAACATAAAACTGGCACACTTACTGCATTTAAAACCACACATAAGCAGTTATAAAACAGACAGCAGATAAGGCGCCAAGCCATATCGCAATAATTGGCATAAGGCTTCTGTTCAGTGCTTTTATCACCCACTTTGACGATGGGTGCCAAGCAGTTGTTAGTGGTGCAGGGCATTGGTTAGATGGACGCTGCGAGTTAGATGCGCGTGCACGGACCTCCTTTCTTACAATTTCTCTTTGGAAATAGGGGCCAAGCAGCTGGTTGTGCATTACATCAAAGAGCAGTTGCTGCTAGTTAGATGCGCGTGCACCAAGCTCCTTAGCTCTCACACTTTACCTTGGCCATGGGCGCCAAGCAGTTGGTGGTGCAGGATGCGTTTGACACCACAAAGTCGGACTCTGCCTTGTAGTCCCCCTCGTTCACGCCCATTACAAACATGTTGGCGTCCGCAGAGGGCGCAGAGACCACCACGCGCTTAGCACCGGCCTTTATGTGTGCGGATGCCTGCATATGACATTTGTTTTTATGTAAGTGTATGTGTAAGCATGCGTGCATATGTGCGTGCAAGGCATGTGTGTGTGTGCGTGTGTGTGTGTGTGTGTGTGTGTGTGTGTGTGTTTGTGTGTGTGTTTGTGTGCAAGGCATTTGTGTGTTTGTGTGTAGGGCGTGTGTGTGTGTGTGTGCGCTAGTTGATCAGGCCCATGTATGCTATGCCCAAATAGAGAGGCACGTGCATTTGTCATTACCTTGGCTATGTCGGTGAAGACGCCAGTAGACTCCACAACTGCGTGTAGGCGCAGGGAAAGTAAGAACGGGTAAATGCAGTGTCAAGGACTAAATGCAGTGTCAAGGGTTTTATGCAGTGTTGAGGGCTAGTTTCTGGAATTGAACTCAACTATGACCATTTGACAATAATCAATCGACACGCACCACTACATTCCCCCTGTGCAAAGTTATCCAAATACTCATATCCACACCAGAGTGCACCCATGGGCTTTGCGCGGAGCCAACAGCAACGAAGCCAACAGCAACTTGCGCACACTGAACCCACCATAGTCCACACCAGCGTCCGCCCATGGGATCTGCGCGGGGTCACTCATGGAGCTGCCCTTGATCCGGTGTCCATCAATAATCAGGCCGCCCCCCTTGGCCTCCACAGTTCCGGGCCATGTCTTGTGAACGGAGTCGTACTTGAACCTGCAACAGGATGATTCAGGTTTTGCAGGTAGCAGACATGTTGGTGCATGCATGCATGAAGCGATCTGGCTTGCATCATGGATTGCATGCATGCTGGCTGCTGGTCATGGGGGCCATTCATTGCCTTCTCTGCCATGTGAGTGGTGGATTAACCAGATGTTGAAACCCTTTGAGTGATATAGTTGTGCTAGAAAATAAGGCGAATGTGGAGATGGAGGGGGGAGGGAAAGAGCTTGATCAAATTTTCATCTCATCTTAGCACTTCATCCCAACACTATCATCTCAACAAATTTTCCATGTCTTGTTTTCCAGATGCCACAACTACCAGACACCAAGTGAGACAAATGCAAGCATTAGAGAAGTACTTAAATGCTTACAGCCATCCTGAAAATTGTTTAGAATGCGGCCAACTTACATGTAGGCCATGTAGTCATCATCAATGAATGGGTCATTTACAGCCACCACTGCGCGCGCGACAGGGCATGAGGGGATGAAGAACGGCAGGCTGTTACTGCAAGAACTAGGTCACCATCTGGTGCTGTTGAGATTGCAGCTGAGTAAGTTGAGCAGTATGCCACGTGCAAGCCAGAATACACTGGATGGCTGCAAGAATTTACACAAGCAAACTGCTGACTGACAACCATAGTCATCAGTGCAAGATACGTGCGCTGATAGTGCACATACCTTCGATGTCCTTCCTCAGGAGAGCATTTCTGAGCACAAGACGCCCAATTCTACCAAAACCTGCGCGTGCAAACATGAGCGTGCAAACATGAGCATGCGCACAGCAACACATAAATCGTTTCACTGCTTAAGAGGAGTGCATCTCGTGCACAAAGGATCAAGCAAGCAAGTTCCCTTGGTGCACACAGATTCACAAGAATAATGAGCTTGCGAGTATGCATGTGCGGCATGTGTGTTTCCCTTGAACGCTCACTTGCATACTTGCACTCATTTGCATACTTGCATACTTGACATTCATCACGACGAACTTGCAGATGCTAGAGTCGTTTGAGTCAGGGACCGACTCAGAGGCGTCCAAATTCGGATTACCAACGTGAAACCAGCCCACCCCCCAAGCCAGGATCACCGATGTACAGATGGGGAACATGTACAGATGCCGTAGTCAGTCTGACGTGCGCCATAATGCCCGGGAATGCTGCCCGATGGGGGCAAAGTGGAAATTTCCGAGACGGGCAACTTCATCGACCAAGCACTTACCATTGATACCGATCTTCAGTGGCTTTTGGGCGTCCGAGCGCACAGCCATAGCTCGCACCCGGGAGGGGGCGGTTGCCCTGGACACATTCAGCACCTTCTTGTTCATGTTGAGCATCATGTTTACTGTCTGGCAATTAACAATTATTAATTATAAATTCACGGATACCAAGTCGAATCATTTTGGTACCCAGAACGGGTTTCAGGGATGTTTTTTTTGTGTGCAGCAAAAGAAACATTGACATGCACTAGACAAAGCTAAAAATAGGGGCGATGACATATCTCGCAGAGCAGTTGCGATACTTCAGCTCTTCATTATTCGTTTTTTGTTCGATTCAGTAAGAATTACTCATTCGAACGACATTCTTAAAGTTAGAAATTGTCCCGAAACTGACTTATTATTAGCGAAATGATTTCCAGGCAAAGAATGAAACTTCACAGAATTGTCTCAAACTGTATATGTAGTTTATTGAGTTCAAATTAAAAAGTACCTGCAGCCCCAGATTCATGTAATTTGGCCATTCTGGTTTTGGTGCAGGTTGATCTAATAACCTCTCTAGGCCACCCCAAACAACAAAAGTTTTGCTCTCCAAATTTTGCGTGTTGGGCTGTCCTGGGAACATGTAAAATTTTGAGGGGGTAGATATTGCAGTGAAAATAAGATGGCAATTAATTGAGCCAATGGACAGGAAAGTGACACAAGCGTTGTAAAATTGGAGCCGTGTAGGAAAGTAAACAATAGTCAATTAATGTCAATTAATGAATGTCATTAGTGAATGTCAATTAATATGAAGCAAGGAAGGTTGGTAAGGCAGTGAAATGTCAAAATAAATAATCAAGAAGCAGACAAGCAAGGAAAGTAAACAAATTAATGGTTAATGCTCAACGAATCTTACCAACCCTCGTCGCTGCACACAAGCCATTGTCGCTGCACAAATAAGTATTTGAAACAAGTCCAGTAAGGCAATTAATGGACAATTAATCAGCTGGAATAGATTTCATCATAAACATCCAGCAAGATGCACTTAAAGCCAGCGTGCACTGACAGCCCCTTGTTCACTGTCCACATCGCACAACTCTTCCACTGCACTGCAACGCTCTTTTGTGCACCCTACAAACTTCTTGTAGGAGGGAATCGCAGTGAAGTCAGGGCTATTTCCTGAGAGCGGAGCAGCTGCAAGCAGAACGATACTGAGCATGCAAACCATGCACCTGCACCACACTCCATCAAAAGGGGCATAAAAAACTTTGCACCCAGTAACATCCCAACGAAGCAAACAGTGAGAAACACTCGTAGCCAGCATTTGCACTTGGCACTGCACATAATGCTTCATGCTCACTCCCTTAAAAGCTGTTTTGAAGGGTAGGTGGAACCAGCCTGTACCGTCATCCTTCTCTATGAATGGGCATACACACTTGACTTCAAGGAGAAGCTCAGAACCATTGCCCACCAACTTTGCATCTGGCAAGGCAGCTATCGCATATTGAGCAGAAGGCTGGCCAAACACAGTGCCCTGCTGCAACATGGGGTGATCATGATGCACCAACTGCAAACCTTGCTCATGGGCACACACACTTTCAGAAATGCAAAACTGATGCTTAGAGGCCAACTGTGCGCTGACCTCTTGGAAGCTGTTAAGCACAGATGCAACACCATTCATTTCATGGCACAACCCCCACTTGAGGGCAAATGGCATAGGATTGGAAACCTGCTGCTCCAAGCTAAAAAGCGTGCTGAAGGGCGCCTTACTGTCAGGGAGTAGGCCTAACAAGGAAGCAACATTGGAGGCTGACGCGAAGTGCATGCCACGGCTGAGTGCCTTGCCGAAAGAAAGGTGCAAGTGGTGACCATGCCTGGATATAGTCGGCATGTGCAGCAGGGCCTGTGTTATTACGTAGTACAATATCCTAGGATTGTAAGTAGCCTAGCAGGCTTGACCATGAGACCAACCAAAAACATCACCAAAGAAGCAAGCAATGCCGCAGACTTTTAATCAAAGTCGGGTATCGCGCAGAAACCTTCGTTCCCTAGCTGCAATAACCGCGCACCCGACAGGCCTGTTGCTGGGCCTAATAGGCAATCCGACTGATCAGGCAGCCGGATCAGTAAAAAAAAATTAGGGCACGTTTATTAGTTGGCGATACAGGCTTCATTTTCCACACCGTTCTGCTTGGCAGCAGGCACTAATTAGATGTTTGAGCAAAGGTACTTGCAACCAATTTGCAGTCTAATCATACTCTCCTTTGCACTACTGCTGTAATGGACGTCCCAGATTAACCAAGAAATCTGTGTAACAGGTTGTACAAGTGGTCTAAATAGTAAGCTTGTAATGTAAAATGTAAATAGTCAGATAGCGATCAAGCCTCTGGATTGCTCCTCATTTCATTGGTTGAAACCGTTGGTGCCATAAAAGGCACGGGTGTTAATGCTTACAATGTTGAAACATTGTGCCGCCTCCAAGCTCTGTGTGCACTTTGTATCTAAATTTGCTTCGTCCTTCGTGTTGCTATTGCCCAGAAATGACGAGGGAAAATTTTAAAGGGAGTTATCTGTGGCCCAAAATGGATATGAATTTTGCATGCTCCTAGGGTATGAGCCCCAGAACTAGCTAGTTTCAAGCTCAGCACATATATTTCAATGAAGCTATGTAGTTTATATATACTGTCCTTGCCAACCCTGCATTTATTGTATCTGTCGTCCTTTGCTGTCTGGGTGGAACGTTTTTGCTATTAGGTCAATAGAACTATCACCAAAGGCTGCATTTCTGTTTTTGCCTACTAGCCTCGGCAGTGAAATCAGTCTTAAAATTTCATATGTCGTGTGCCAGCCAAATACGGTGTATACATGTATACATGTATGTTATGTATATATGTATATGTATATGTATACATACGTATACGGTGCATACAAGTGGTAGGTAAACGCTTCTAGAAAGCCCTACTATTGATGCCAAGATAGATAATGGTCACACAAGGTGGTGAACACTAGCGATTGGCCCAAACTGTTTACTTGCGCAGGGGGTCTTAACGTACTACGGCAGTCTAGAAGGCCGCTGCCACATGTGACCCCATTCTTGCAAATTTGTTAATACTCAAGGTTTGCTGTCATCATTATTGCTGAGTGAATATAAAAACAGACTGCTACCTGGGATTAATCCCTGGTTCCTCATCGTGTTAGCAACACGAGGAAAGCTACTAGAGTTGGCCATAACTAAATATATTCACACCATGTACCGTATGCTATGGCTATTTCCCTGTTAAAGATAGCGTACATACACCGTATGTATGTATGGATCTGGCCAACCCTAGGAGACACTGATGTGCAAAAGGAAAAGCACGGATATTGGCTGCCCAAAGGTGGACAGAATCAGCGATGCTTGGACTAGACTTGGGCTTCTATGAACATCTTACTTTGCCTGCCGTAATCATGTAGTCAAGCATTTTTTCCTTATAGCCTGCAAAACACAGCATATGCCTGGGACTGCCGACAGAAACATACGCTACAAGTCTGATTGCCTTGTTTAAAAGTCCACATCTTTCTTCTGCCTGCCTTTGCCTTCCTTTGTCTCCATCTCACCCCTCCCCACCCCACCCCAAACACATACCTGATGTTTTAGTTAACCTGTTAAACATCTTTCCTGTATGATCTTACGTAAGAGTCTCAACTTCAAAAGGAACCACTTCACGTAGCCCATATTTATTTTCGTTTTTATCATTCTACGCAACAAAAATCATACAAATGAGACACGGTGAAGGAGCTTTACGGTACTCGGTACCAAAGTTGCTCCTTTTCCTTAATTAATGTGGGGAGTGGCTTTCACTGCCTGCGTAGTTTCCCTTTTTCTTCTTCTTCTAATGAGACGAGACGTCACGCTCAATTGTTGGCAGTGACGATTCGTGTGATTTGGTTGGTAGTTGGTTTTACAGTTGAGGTTGTCAGGCGAAGCCAGTTTATTGAAGATAGCATTTTCTGGTTTTGCTTTTGCGGTACAATTAGCTCAGTAAACTACACAATGTTCAGCCAGATGGTTGAGTAAACTTCCCAGCCCTGGGGAGGAGAGGCGCGGCAGCCGACTAGAGTGTGTGTGGTATAGTACATGTCCGTTGTTCATTAAGTTAAACCAGCTCGTCCCTACTCAGGGCAGCCTCGATTCATTTGTGTCCAATGCAATTGCTGGCTGGACCCGATGTAGGGCAGCCTCGATATCGCTTGTGTCTGTTGCATTTTCTGGCTGGACCCGCCGTAAGGGCAGCCTTGATTCGTTTGTGTCTGATGCATCTGCTGGCTGGACCCGTCGTAAGGGCAGCCTTGCTCTATCACTTTCCCCAGTATTGCTATTCAGGCGCTGTGTGCCGTTAGCCAAGGACAGCACGGCGCACCAACTACCAGCATAGATTGTTGTGCTGAGAATTATACTTTGCAGTGACAGTGATCTGCTGTGACAGAGACATTGAACACAACCCCCAAAAGTATATGAGTAATACTCCTGGTGGTGTGCAGGCTTCTGCCTCAAAAAACCACCTGATCCCCATTGACAAGCTTCTTTTATCTTCATTCTCATGGTGGGATGTCGTGTGTTTCTGCATCATTAAGTGGTGCAGAACACAACAACATCCTTTCCTAATCCATGCCGATAGTGTTTGCACTGTCTGCGTTTCTTTTATTCTTTTTTCTTTTATCACTCTAGCAGCTTCTAATTAAAATAATACTGAGCTATTTGCTACATGTATGTTTTTGCAAATGAGTCTCAACTTCAAGAGGAACCACACACATAGAACTAACAAGAAAGGGGTAGAAGCTGGCAGCATATAATGTTTGCAGAATATTTTTAAGGCTTGTTGCTGGGCAAACACAAGGAAGCTGTAGACGTAAAGGGGATATGTAGTCTCATCCGATGCAGAGTGTAGATGAAAGGCTGAAAACTCGGCCTGCACAATTGGTTAACATACAAAAAACAGCATGTTCATAACCAATCGAGCCTAAGCCTGGGGGGGTTTGTGGCCTTGCCTTTCTTTTCCGCTCTATTACTCAAGCTCAGCCAGTTGGAATGTTAATTTTTCAGGCACAAACTGACCAACTCAACCTAGCAATCACGAGAAAGAGTAGTATGGCTTGGTTTATTTGCCAGAAAAGTAAATGCCATTGTTTGCATTTGATGATGCACAGTTATAGAGCACTCATATACAAAAGCGCAAAGTGCAGGTCCCCTATCAGAAGGCAACAGCTACATTGCAAGCTAACAAGCATTAGGAACAACGGAAAAGAAATAGCTCTGATAAAAAGAGGCTTTTTCAGCCCCACATACAGTTAAGATAAGCATCATGTCTCTAAGGAGAAGTATCTTTCTTCCAGCACCATTCTCTCACACAGCAAAAATCATTACAAAATTCCCGCTTCATATATTTACACAGCTGCTCCTTAACAGAGAGTCGTAAAAAAGGGTCAAAATTTGTAACAAACACTTCAAGCCAATGAACTCACTGTACTTCTCTCAGCAGTGCACTCTAGCTCTTCTCCGGCAAGAATAAATAGAAACCTTGACGACTCGTGCAGGCTCTTCCTTCTGTTTTTAAGAAGCCTGGGCATGGTCTTCTAAAGTGTAGAGACACTTTGAGAGACACTTCTTCTGCCAGGTGCTGAACTCAAAGTCACAAAAGTCAGACAAGATTCGACAGCATCAGAAATCACAACATAAACGTCTGCATCTACCATCTCCTGCCTGCCCTCATTCCTTCCCCAAGCAAAGGGCATCTACCATCTCCTGCCTGCCCTCATTCTTTCCCCATGCATAGAGTACGTAGGGCTTCTTTGCGCCATCACGTTATCTATCTCTCGTCAGGAGAAAATCATCAAGCCTAGCTGCGGCGTCATGCTTACGCTGGCTATGTATATATTACACACTCATGCCTCATTCAAAATGGGGGCAGAGTCACTTTTTGGGGCCAACCTGCTCCTCAGGAACCAACGAGTCCAACAACGAGAGCGTGCGAGTCAGCGCGTTCTGCTCCTTTCGCTTTCCTGACTGCACAGCACTCTCGTCCTCCGTCTCTCTGTTTCCTCCATCTTTGTTGGACGGAGCTGGGTCATTAGTAGAAGGACCTTGTTCTTGCAAGAAAGCGTTGGCCTGGATATTCAAATACATGACAATGTACGTTGTTGGTGCATTTTAACAATTCAGTTCAACTCTACGCACACTCATACATATTAGCACACACACATAAGCACGTGCGCACGCATGCACACACCCATCAACTGCACAGACATATGCGCCTTCTGCATGCACGCGCGCACACACACACACACACACACGGACACAAACACACGGACACAAACACACGTGCACACACACACACGCACGCACGCATGCACGCACGCACGCACGCACGCACGCACACACATACACACACACGCACACACACACACACACACACACACACACACACACACACACACACACACACACACACACACACATGTGTAACACACGTTGTTTGCAGGGGGGCTAGATCTTGCAAGAAAGCGTTGGTGTGAGCAGGAAGGAGCAGGAAGACAATATTTGTAAATCAGTGAAGAGCTTAGGAAGACAAGAGTTGTAGATCAGGAAGAGTTAGGACGACACTATTTGTAGATCAGTGGAGATTTAAGAAGACACTGTTTATAGATCAGTGAAGAGCTTAAAAAATACTAATAATTGTAGATCAGGAAGAGCTTAGAAAGACAATTGTTGTAGATCGGGAAGAGTTTAGGAAGACATTATTTGTAGATCATGAAGAGCTTAGGAAAACAATAGTTGCAGATCAAAAAGAGTATAGGAAGACACTATTTGTAGATCAGTAAGAAAAGTATAGGAAGACACTATTTGTAGATCAGTGAAGAGCTTAGGAAGACATTATTTGTAAATCAGTGAAGAGCTCAGGAAGACACGAGTTGTAGATCAGGAAGAGTTTAGGGCGACATTATTTGTAGATCAGTGAAGAGCTGGTGTGTGAGCTTGCAAGAAGCAAGTGCAAAGGCTAAAGAGAATATGCAGCACTACGGTAGAGTAGTCTGTAGAATAAGGACCTACTGAAAGCGTGTCAAAGTTGTGCTTTGGATAGGATGGAGGGCAGGTGCTGGCGTTGGCGTGTGCGGGGGAGAAGAAAGGACAAAAAAAACAAAAGGGGTTAGACAAATTATAAGAAAGAGTGAAGTTTAGCGTGCTAAAGGGAGCGTGAACACCTTAAGAAGAAATAAACTGGAGTGAGTATAACAAGCAGCAATACCTCTAGTTAAAGAGGTCCAAAATCGTGACTCGCGTACGTATACAGAAACACCGTTTCCAAGTGCAGAGGGCCCACATCTGAGCGAAGGCAAGCTCACATATGTACACATAAAAAGAAACTAGGGGCACCCTACAACCATTATTCAACCCACCAAAGTGCACAAGAACACAAGAGCAGAGGAGCCATACAAACAGTCTCACTTACGCACCCTTAACAAAAAGTCCCACACTCACCCTAGACAAAAACTCACCCTAGACAAAAAGTCTCACTCACACACCCTAGACGAAAAGTCCCACTCACCCTAGACAGAGCCTCGTCATCCTTTGAAGCTGCATTGCCACCTTTGTTGCTGCTGCTGTTGCTGCTGCTGCTGCTGCTGCTTGCATCTTCTGTAGCTGTGGGAGATGGAGGTGAAGATGAAGAGGGGCGTGCCTCAGAAGAGCCGACAACAGATGCAGAAGCCGAGAGCTTACTGCCACCCAACAGCTTCTGAGTGTCCTGCTGGCCTTCTTGGGTGGGTGGTGTTGCGTCTGAGGTCTTCTTTTTGGCAGCGATGCGCCGCACTTGCTCGTTGAACTGCTCCAGGTCTTTGACCATGGCAGCGGAGCGCTGTGAGAAAGGGAAGGATCAGAGGTCGTGAGACAAAAAGGGAGAGGCAGCAGGAGACATGTCATGCCTGCATCCATGGCATGGCAGCGGAGCGCTGTGAGAAAGGGAAGGATCAGAGGTCGTGAGACAAAAAGGGATAGGCAGCAGGAGACATGTCATGCCTGCATCCATGGCATGGCAGCGGAGCGCTGTGAGAAAGGGAAGGATCAGAGGTCGTGAGACAAAAAGGGATAGGCAGCAGGAGACATGTCATGCCTGCATCCATGGCATGGCAGCGGAGCGCTGTGAGAAAGGGAAGGATCAGAGGTCGTGAGACAAAAAGGGATAGGCAGCAGGAGACATGTCATGCCTGCATCCATGGTATGGCAGCGGAGCGCTGTGAGAAAGGGAAGGATCAGAGGTCGTGAGACAAAAAGGGATAGGCAGCAGGAGACGTGTCATGCCTGCAACCATGGCAGTCACAAAGCGCTGTGGGTTGAGACTAGGATGAAAATATAATAATGAGTGGTAGTAATGAGTGGTAGTAATGAGTGGTAGTAATGAAGTGGTAGTAATGAAGTGGTAGTAATGAAGTGGTAGCAATGAAGAATGAGTGGTTGTAATAAGAGAGAGGGAACGAGGCAAATAGGGATGATGTGCACACGGCCTTTGGCATGGTAGCAGAGCGGCTAGAGGAGGGAGGGAGGGTGAGGAATGAGTATGCGTTCAGCACAGCTTCTATTGGGTGGGTTTAAGGGATAATGACATTGTTGTTTCATGGATGCCTTGCAGCAAGCTAGTACAATCCTTTGGGTAGAGGAGGCCAAGAAAAGGAAGAAAGCAACAAGTGCTCCTGCTACCAAACGAGAGGTACAAACCCATGCATTCCTATGTATGTAAGGTGAAAATCACACACTACTTGTTTTCTTTTTGGCGATGTGTGGAGACAAGAATTAGGAGGATAGAAGACTTGCTCATTGGCTTTGGCCACGGCTTTACTAATTGTCATGTGTGTGTGTGTGTGTGTGTGTGTGTGTGTGTGTGCATGACAGGACCTGCTCATTGGCTTTGACCACGGCCTTGCTAATTGCCATGTGTGTGAGCGTGACAGGACCAGCTCATTGGCTTTGGCCATGGCCTTGCTAATTGCCATGTGTGTGAGCGTGGCAAGACTTGCTCGTTGCCTATGATTACAGCCTTGCTAATTGCCATGTGTGTGAGCGTGGCAAGACTTGCTCGTTGCCTAAGATTACGGCCTTGCTAATTGCCATGTGTGTGAGCGTGACAAGACTTGCTCATTGGCTTTGGCCATGGCCTTGCTAATTGCCATGTGTGTGAGCGTGGCAAGACTTGCTCGTTGCCTATGATCACGGCAGCGTAGAGAAGGATGAGAAAGGAAGTGTGGGGGGAAATGGGTACACATTGCTTCAGGTCTCTTAATCAAGGTGCCTTCTCAGCTGAGCGTACTGCAATGTATGCTGAGCGTACTGCAGTGTATGCTGAGTCTACTGCAGTGTATGCTGAGCGTACTGCAGTGTATGCTGAGTCTACTGCAGTGTATGTTGAGCGTGCTGCAGTGTATGCTGAGCGTGCTGCAGTGTATGCTGAGCGTACTGCAGTGTATGCTGAGCGTACTGCAGTGTATGCTGAGTCTACTGCAGTGTATGCTGAGCGTACTGCAGTGTATGCTGAGTCTACTGCAGTGTATGCTGAGCGTGCTGCAGTGCATGCTGAGCGTACTGCAGTGCATGCTGAGTCTACTGCAGTGTATGCTGAGTGTACTGCAGTGTAGATAGAGGCACCAGCAGCACTCAACTCGGGAGGTGCAAGGTGCTAGCGATGGCTCCTGAGGTCATTGCTGCTTGGCATGAGAAGTCTACTGCACTGCTTGGCGTGAGAAGTCTACTGCACTGCTTGGCGTGAGAAGTCTACTGCACTGCTTGGCGTGAGAAGTCTACTGCACTGCTTGGCGTGAGAAGTCTACTGCACTGCTTGGCGTAAGAGGCCTACTGCACTGCTTGGCGTGAGAAGTCCACTGCACTTTGGGTACCCCAGATGGGAGTCTTGTGTAAAGTCTAAAGATTTCAGTAACACGCTGAAGGTACAAAAGATAGCTTCCACCTCCCGTGCACAGCTTCAAAATCATGTGCATCCCCACATACGTCTGTGCATCCCCACATACGCCTGTGCATCCACACATACACCTATGCATCCTCACAAACACCTATGCATCCACACATACACCTATGCATCCACACATACACCTATGCATCCACACATACACCTATGCATCACCATGTACACCTATGCATCCTCACAAACACCTGTGCATCCCCATATACGCCTGTGCATCCCCACATACACCTATGCATCCTCACAAACACCTAT